>UMDL01047537.1_pt1 | contig 38356 bp, 26 predicted proteins | sample 1964481 | NCBI WGS metagenome assembly UMDL01 (sample SAMEA4835993, study PRJEB28245) | human gut metagenome | biome: gut microbiome; material: fecal sample | place: Denmark | collected 2008 | reverse complement strand
GCTTGTGTCCGCAAGCCTGGAAGTGCTTGAGAATCATTATGCTGACCATATGACCGATATGAAGCGAATCCGCCGTAGGGTCGATTCCCACATAAGCTGCCGTAGGGCCTTCCATCAGTTTTTCTTCAGTCCCGGGCATAATGTCCTGGATCATTCCCCTCCATTTGAGTTCTTCTACGAAGTTTTTCATATTTTGTTCTTTTTTGCTTTTCTGTTTTTCAGGCAATCCGCGAATCTTTCGCGTAGTTTGCAAAATTACTAAATATTATCAATTTTCTATTGGATTTTAAAATCAGAAACTGTAAATTGCACACTGCGAATTAAACGAACAAGTAGATAAGTGTTCTTATTAACCTTATATTAACGTTGTACAGCTTATGCGATTGAAAAGTCTCCTGTGGGGAGTGTTCTCCATATTGGTCATAACTTCTTGTTCTGAGAAGAAAGAAAGCCCGGCAGAAGAGATAAAGACTTCTGTCGAGTTCCTTGAAGAGAAATACACTATAGTGGCAGGCGCGGAAGCGACAGTGTCTCTGAAGATAGCGCCTCTCGTGAAAGCGATGAGTGCAGAGTTCTCTGTTGCTGACGAGTCCATCGTAACCATAACGGATAAGGATCTGGAGGACGACGGCTTGTCCATCAGGCTGAAATCTGAGGCCCTCGGTACTACCACCATTGTGGCCGTGGTCGATGGTGAGTCTGCGACGTGCAGCGTGGAAGTGCTTCCTGTCGAGGCTGTCAGCCTGACATTGGGTGATTCGTCACTGGAGATGTTCGTAGGTGAGACTTACAGTCTGAAGGCCGTGGTAAAGCCTGATGATACCACCAATCCTCTCGTGGAATGGTCCTCATCCGATGAAAAGGTCCTGAGCGCATATAACGGCTACCTCATGGCGCTTGCTCCGGGTACGGCACGTGTAACCGCCAAACTCGGAACATTGGAGGCCTTCTGTGACGTGACAGTGAAGATCGTGGAAGTTTCATCCATCGAACTCGATATAGTATCCAAAGAGATTTCGGAAGAAGAGACGTTCATGGTTACAGCCACCGTCCTTCCTGAAAACGCGACGATGAAGACCGTGAAATGGGAAGTGTCTCCGGCGGAAATCATTGGATATGAAATCATTGACGCTGTAATAGATGACAATATCGTGGCTGCGAAGGTTACCGGTCTCAAGGCTGGCAAGGCCGTGCTAAAGGCTACTTCCGGCAGTCAGTCGGCCGAGTGCGAAGTGACCGTGAAAGAGAAGGAAATCCCTGTGGTCCCTCCTAAGATCGGAGACTATTACTATTCTGACGGAACCTGGAGCGACGGAGGTCTTGTCTCCATCAATGCGGACGGAACATCTCCTGTATGGAAAGAGGATAAACCTGCTCCTGTAGAAGGCAAGACGGTGATAGGTATCGTCTTCCAGACAGATCCGGAAAGATTCTCAGACATTGACAAGGCTGCAGGACATAATCATGGTCTCGTCTTGTGCACAAAAGCTGCACACGCTCCTGGCGCGACTACTACGATGTGGGCAGTCCAGTTTGATTCCGAGACAAATAAGATTCCTGTAAAGAAAGTCGGAACTTCCTGGTATGCAGATGTGAACGGAAGAGGCTGGACTGATGCGATACTGCAGACATATCCTGGCGAGAAGATTCAGAACTATCCGGCATTCGACTGGACTACGACTGATTTCTCTCCTGCCGCTCCGGCGACTTCTTCCGGCTGGTACGTGCCTTCTATCGGACAGATCTGGGATATGCTTGCAAATCTCGGTGGAGGTGAGATGGCTGCCCACTTGTTGAACCTCAGGACGTATTCTTACGATATCACATACTTCTATAGGGAGGATCCGATGAATCTGACATATAACCCTATAGATCTGACATATAACCCTATAGAGAAGATAAATTCGGTGATGAGATTGGTCCCTGAGGGACAGAAAGAGAATCTGGTCACCTGTCGGTCGAGGGGGAAAAGCAATATCTGCGAACTGCTGTCCTCTACCCTCTATGACAACAATGAGGACCCTTCATGTTGCATATTCTGGCTGTATGATACCGGTCTTTTAGAGCCTACGGCAGCATATACAGACGATAAGATCATCTGCCGACCGGTTCTGGCTTTTTAGAAACTATTAAATTCATAACATTTATAAGTATGAGAAAATTATTTTTGTCAATGCTGGCTGTGGCATCAGTATGCTGCGCCTGCGGTGACCTGAAGGACAGAGTGGAGACTCTCGAGCAGAAAGTGTCCGTTCTCGAATCCAAGGTCAATGAAAATGCTTCTTCGATCAGTGCTCTTGTGGAGGCTGCAAAGAAAGCTGTGACCATTTCCAAAGTCGAGACGTTGGCTGACGGCTACAAGATTTACTTCAGCGACGGTACTGTTTCTTCTATCTCAAACGGATTGAATGGAAAAGACGGTAATAACGGAAAGGACGGCGTGGACGGTAAGGACGCTGTCGCTCCGGTAGTGGGCGTCAAGGAAGATGGCGGAGTGCTTTACTGGACCATTGACGGAGAGTTCCTTCTCAATGCCGGCAACAAGGTTCCTGTGACAGGAAAAGACGGCGTGGACGGGAAAACCCCTAAATTCAAGATTCAGGACGGCAAATGGTATGTTTCCTTCGACGGAAACGCTTGGGAAGAAGTGCCTGTAACCGGTACAGTAAAACCTGAGCTCGTGATGTCAGAGACCGATGACGAATTCGTCTTCACACTCGGCGAGACCGTCATCAGCATCCCTAAGGAGCATGCGTTTATGATAAAAGTAACCAGTGACGTGCAGAAAGTCTCCCCTGGTGAGGTGGTTAATTTCGAATATGTACTTACCGGTGCGGATGAGAGCACTCACGTGCTTGTTGAAACCAGTGGTCTAACTGCTGAGGTTGATGAAGCCAAGTCATTGGTGAAAGTGACAGTCCCGTCAGTAATGCCGGAAAAAGCTTATGTGCTGCTGAAGGCTGTCCGCAACAGTGACGGCAAGTATTCAGCACAGTACATTACTGTCAAACTCAATGCTTACGGCACTTATGGCGGTGTCATTGTAATGGATGAAGATGAATATCTTAACTGGTAAATAGACATTAAATATGAAAAAGACATTATATATGGCAGCAGTTCTTGCTACATTGGCAGGCTGCGCAAAGACGGAATCTCAGCCTGAGAATCCCGTAGGTTCAAATCTGGAACTTACGGCAAATGTTGAAGGCATAGGAACCAAAGCGGTTTTTGACGGGGATTCACATATCAAGTTTGAGAAGGGTGACGCGTTCCGTGCTGCTATTGCACTTCCGTCTGCACCTGACAAGGCTGTGAAGGTTGCAAGTCAGAATTTAGGTGTTGCCAGTGGGTATGATACTGCTTTCAAACTTGAGGATCCGAATGCGGATACTCCTGTGTTCAAGGGAAATTTTTATAGTATAGTGGAGGCGCAGAACTCTGACACATATAAGTTCTATGGAGTTTTCCCTTCAGACGCAGTCGCATCTTCCGGAGAGAATCTTACCGCTTGGAGAGTTCAGGTCAAAGGAGAGCAGACTTCTTCTCAGACATCCTGGCAGAACAAAGCAGATGTCATGCTTGTGGAGCCGGCCGACGTGACTGTTGAAGGTAAAGAGAAGACTCAGTATAATGAGTACAATTCCAAAGCTTCGCTGAATATTAAATTCGCGCATCTGTTCGGATTCGGAAAGATCAGTTTTGCCGATATCCCTGATACTTATGCAGGTCTAAATGTTGATCAGGTGGTTGTCGAGGCTGTCGGTGAAAACAAGGATTTGGTAGGTATTTATAAGATAGACATTACCAAGGAAGTCGATGAGATACAACCTGTTCCTTTCAATACTGGCTCTAAAGTTACTGTTACTCCTGAGGCCGCTGTTACTGTGGCTGATAATGTAGTGTGGTTTGTCGCCAATCCTGGGACTTATGATGTGAAGGTTACGGTAAAGACCTCAAGATACGACCTCGTGTTCGAGCGTGCCGGCTTGAATATCAAGCGCGGAAAGATTGCAGCACCTACTGTTCATTTCAAAGCGGCCGATGTTGCGGTATCTCATGACGTGGCACTTGCAGAGGGTGAAACATGGTCACATACACCTACTTATAACAACTCCTTGATAAGTACCAGAAAGAAAACTACGTGGGGAGATGGTGAGAAGAAGATGGCATTCTCATTGGCTTATCCTAAAGATGCCAATGGTACCAATGCCGGTACTACATATTACAAGTCCAACAATGGTGTTGCCCAGGGATTTGCGCAAAATAGAGTAATTGGCGACAAGGTCGTCCTTTCTTCAGGGGCATCGTTCTCAGGCGTCAAGATGCTCAAATTGAATTTGGGTATCTATACAGCGAGCGCATCTTGTGATTTCACGGTAGCTCTTGCAAATGGTACCGATACAACCGTTATCAAGAAGATTTCTGTTGCAACTGGAGAGGAAACTCCTAATGCAGACGGTGCTGATTATTTCATCGAGAATACTACAGGTGTCGAGGCCGGTGATCTGGTTATAACTCTCGATAATCTGAGCAAAGATGATATCAGACCTTATCTCGGACTTCTTGTCCTGAATCCTAAGCCGGAACTTGTTGTCGGAGAGAGTGAACTCAAATTTGAGAAGGATGGCGGTACCGGTGAAGTTGCTTGCAATGCATATGCTACCAAGTCAGAGCCTAAGGTTTCTTCAGACGCAGAATGGCTGAAAGTTACTTATGCTGACGGCAAGATATCTTATACGGCAGAGGCAAATGCTGATTCCAAGAGGACTGCAACGGTTACTGTGACACTGACTGATGGCGATTTCACGGTTACCAAGACTATAAGCGCAAAACAGAAGTCAGCAACTTCTCTGGAGTATAAGTTGACGGTTACTCCTGCAGTCCTGAATGAGATTCTTAAGGTCGAAGCAGAGAAACATCCTGAAGCAACAGATTATGACTTTTTTGAGGTAGATGCTACTTTTAAAGCGGTTGCAACTGATGGTTCAGGCAAGACTGTTGATGTTGAAATGCATGCTAATAAGATGCGTGTAACCAGTCTTACAGAGGGTTCATTCTGTATGAAGGATAAATTCTATTGTAAATCTTCAATCGGCTTCATAGAGAAAGTTGTCATTACGTCTGATCGCCCAGTTACTACGGGCAACTGGGCTGATCTTGCAGTGAAGTTCTCAAAAGACGGCTCTGCTTGGAATAATCTTGCATCATCTGCGATTACTGTTGATGGTAAAGTCAGCACAGTAGTGAATACTGACGAGGAAAATACATATTTCAGTATAGTGGGATCATCCTATAGTGTATTGTATGTAAATAGCTTCGAAGTTACATTCATAGGAGAATAATAGTTTATGAACAAGACTTCATTTTTCAGAATCATTTTCGCGGTCGTCTTTTCTGCTCTTGCCGTTTCGTGCGGCGGGAGCGGGGATGACCCTGTTATCCCTTCGGTGGTGAAGGTGGATAGCCATTTGTTCAAGGCTGACGTAGCCGGAGGTACGGTTTCGGTTCCTTACAGCATTGAAGGATATGCTGCGGCCAGCCTGGTGGAAGTATCCAGCGAGGCGGCCTGGATCAGCGTGTCTGAAGTCACTTTGGACAAGGTGACTCTGAAAGTGGAGCCTAATTCAGACAAATCTGACAGAACCGGCCGTGTCCTGCTGTCGGCGGAAAATGCGTCACCTGTGGTCCTGCACATCCTGCAGAGCAAGGAATCTGACGCCAAGCCGATTTTCAACAGGTTCAAGATCCAGGTAAGTGACATAAAGACTTCTTCCGTGAAGGTGGAAGTTACACCGGTGGACCCTTCGGCGCTGTATTATTGTACCATAGTCAACCAGAGTGATTTGAAACAGTATGGGAGCTACGAAAAAATTGCGGCCCTGCTGCTGGATAATCTTTCTTATATGGCATCCATGATACCTGACGGTGCTGACCCTAACACTCTGTTGTACTTGGGCTATTTCAATTCTGCTGAGGATGCGAATACGTCGATGGACCTGAACGACAACTCCGAATATGCTGTTATCGCATTCAATGTACATTTCGATGAATCCGGAACTGTGGTATACGACGGTGGTTTGGAGTACTGCAAGTTCAGGACCCGCCAGGCTACCCAGGTGGACATGACATTCTCATTGTCCATGTCAGGCACGACATTGACGGTAACTCCGTCGGCCGATTACACCTATATTTGCGGTGTGACTTCGAAGGCTGCCTGGGATGAGTGTGAGGATCACGCGGATATTGCACGCCAGTATGTGTCTATTGCCAAGAAATACGGCATGCTGGACAAATTGGTGCTTACAGGCAGGCAGACATCTGATTTCTCGGACATTATCGAGACCTCGGGAACATATGTCGCCTACGCTTTCGGCTACAGGAAATCGTCGTCTGATTCTGGTGTCACTACGGAAGTGGCCCATATCGAATTCAACTACACGAAGTAGTCGGAACGGCAACAGCCTGAGTGACAAACTCCGGTTTGATATTTGACATAAAACTATTAAATTTGCAGACTGTTCGGGGATAGTGTTCTCCGGACAGTTTTTGCATTATTTTTAAAGTAAGATATTATTATGAGAAAAAAAATTGTAGCCGGTAACTGGAAAATGAACACTACAGTTCCGGAGGGCGTAGAGCTCGCAAAAGCTGTAGTTGAAAAATCTGCTCAGGTTCCTGAGTCTGTAGGTCTCATCATTGCTACTCCTTTCACACATCTCGTTCCTGTAGCAGATGTAGTAAAGGGCACTAAGGTAGAACTTTCTGCAGAAAACTGCGCTGACAAGGAGAAAGGCGCATACACAGGTGAAGTTTCAGCTGCAATGCTCGCTTCAGCTGGTTGCAAATATACTATCCTCGGCCACTCTGAGAGAAGACAGTACTACGGTGAGACAGACGCTACTCTCGTAGAGAAGGTCAAACTCGCTCTTGCAAACGGTCTCGGCATTATCTTCTGCGTAGGTGAGAACCTCGAGCAGAGAGAGGCTGGAAAGCATTTCGAGGTTGTTACATCTCAGATCGAGAATGTCCTCTTCGGTCTTTCTGCAGAGGAAATGTCTAAGATCATTGTCGCTTACGAGCCGGTTTGGGCTATCGGAACAGGCAAGACTGCAACAGCTGAGCAGGCTCAGGAAATCCACGCTTGCATCCGTAAGGTGCTTGCTGACAAGTTCGGCGCTCAGGTAGCAGAGGACACAACCATCCTTTATGGCGGAAGCTGCAAGCCTTCAAATGCGAAGGAGCTTTTCGCTTGTCCTGATATTGATGGCGGTCTTATCGGTGGCGCGGCCCTCAAGGCTGATGACTTCATCCAGATCGCATTGTCATTCTAATTTTGATGAAAAAGACAATCATTACTGCTTTGTGCCTGACAGCCTTGGTTTCTTGCGGAAACAAAGGGCCGAAGTCCGACATCCAGAAGAAGATAGATTCATATGCGGTGTTCCAGATAGGTTCACCGTATATGGATGGTATCTCTGACAACGGAAAGGAGGTCCTGAATCTGTTCCGCCAGGCGGCTGATGAGGTCGATGGCATATTCTGGCAGCAGACATTCGGCGACAAGAACCAGATCCTTTCGATGAAGGATTGCTCTGAGAAGGATTTCGCTCTTATCAACTATGGTCCGTGGGACCGTCTTGACAACAATGCTCCGTTCATTGATGGTTATGGACAGAAGCCTGCAGGCGCTTGTTTCTATCCTGCTGATATGACTCAGGAGGAGTTCGATGCTCTTGAAGATCCTGCCAAGCTCAGTCCTTATACATTGATCAGACGCGGTGAGGACGGAAAGCTGAAAGTGGTATGGTATCACGATGCCTACAAGGATAAGGTGGAGAAAATCTGCGGTTATCTGGAGAGCGCGGCTACCATGACCATCAAGGAGAGCATGCGAAATTATCTTCTGAAAAGGGCAGAGGCGCTCCGTACTGATTCGTATCTTGAGTCCGACTATGCCTGGATGGATATGAAGGACAGCAAGATGGACCTCGTGATCGGCCCTATCGAGAACTATGAGGACGGTGTCCATGGCATCAAGACGTCTTATGAGTGCTTCATTCTGCTCAAGGACCTCAAGAAGACCGAGGAGCTGACCAAGTATATCTCGATGCTTCCTGACCTGCAGAAGTCGCTTCCGTGTCCGGATGCCTACAAGACTTTTGTTCCGGGAACTCAGTCGGATATGTTCGTGTATGACGCCATCTACTATGCCGGTGATGCCAACGCGGGCGGAAAGACCATTGCCATAAACCTGCCTAACGACCACCAGGTCCAGGCGGAAAAGGGTACACGTCGTCTTCAGCTGCGCAATGTCATCAAGGCCAAGTTCGACAAGATGGTCTATCCTATCGGCAAGATTCTGTTCGAGGAACCTCAGCAGAGGTATCTCAGCGCTGACGCTTTCTTCTGGAATGTGACTTTCCATGAAGTCGCACACGGTCTCGGCGTAAAGGAGACGGTGAACGGTCTCGGTTCAGTAAAGGATGCTCTCGGCAATCAGGCTTCCACATGGGAGGAGGCGAAGGCTGACATCCTGGGACTCTATATGGTATGCAACCTCATTGACAAGGGTGAGATTCCTCTCATCTCCAAGGAGGCGGCCATCACTACATATATCGCGAGCCTGATCCGTTCAGTGCGTTTCGGCGCTGCTGACGCGCACGGCCGTGCGAATATGATGTGCTACAACTTCCTGAAAGATCATGGCGCATTCGAGCGCAACAAGGACGGTCTCTATCATGTGAATTTCGAGAAGGTTCCTGAGGTCGTGGCTGAATGGTCGAATCTGATTCTTGAAACTCAGGCTACCGGCAACTATATGTTCGCCAGGGAGTATGAGTCCAATCATGCAGTCATTCCTGAGGCATTGTCCGCAGATATCGCCAATGTGAACAGAGGCGGTGTTCCGGTGGATATCCGTTTTGAATTCGTGTGGTAGTCTGAAGACTTCCTATATAATGCTAACGCAGTATCTTGGCAGTGATGCCGGTACTGCGTTTTTTGCACCATAGCCATACCCTGCCTTCATCGTCGATTTTCTGTACTTCGAACTGCATTCCCGTCTTATATACCGCGATTCCTCCGTCGGTGTATTTCAGTGAGCATTTGATGCTCTGGCCCGGCCTGACCGGGATGTCCGAGCAGGTCAGGATGAAGAATTCCGACATGGAGTCGTTGTTGGCGCGGAACTGCTTGTTGTCCTCGCTGTAGCTCAGCTGCCAGCTGTCCGGGCAGAACCTGATTTTATCGCGGCCTCCTACGGTCAGCGTAATGTTTTCATTTTCAAGGAACTGCTTGTCCGGTCCGTGCCCGCGATTACAGGAAGTCATTGACAGTACTACTGTCAGCAGGATTATTATGATATGCGGCTTTCTCATTTTACTCTCATGCTTTTTTCGATTATCTCCTTGGAGCCGTCGATGTACAGTATCACAGCCTTGATCTTGCAGGAACGTGTCAGCTTGAAGTAGCCGTTTTTGTCGGCGATTATGCTGCGGTCGTCCATATACCATTCCACGGCTTTGAACTTGTTGGCATTGAGCAGGACAAGCGGCAGCATCGAGCCGGCCGGGAAACTCCCGTCCTCGTTTCGCTTTACGGTGTTCAGGAATATGAACGGATAGCCCTCCCGGTAGATTTTCTTGGTCGAGAACTGCACGTTGACGACTTCGCCTTTCACTCCGCTTGCTTCATAATGAATCTTCATCGTGTATGTTGTCGCGGGTTTCAGCCCCTCCAGGCGGATGGCGTACTTTCCGGGTTCGAAAGCATTGACAGTCATTTCACCCGTCTCGCTCTTTCCTTTCTCGCCAATGAGTATGAAGGCTGGCGATGTGCTGCCGGGAACGTCTGTCTTCCACTGGATTATGGCGGTATCCTGGTAGATGTCCCTGCGGATGTCAACGGCTTTTTCCGGGTTGGCGGATTCGCTTTTCACGACATTGAAGGAAACATTGTCTCCTATCTGGAGGATGTCCGTTATCGACAACGGGGAACTGCTGCCGTCCCAGAGCGTGAATGACGGGAATGACTGTGGCGTGAACGAGTTGTTCTTGCCGTAAGGCCACATGATCTGGCTTATGTCATTGGCATTGTCCAGAGACTCGATCATGTCGGCGCACTGGTGCTGCGGCCGGCAATTGACCTCGTTGCTCATCCATCTCTCCGCTGCACTCGCATCTCTCTCATACACAGGGGAATAGCCTGTAAGATTCGCTGACTTGTCAATGTGGTATATCGCCAGTCCTTTGCATCTTGTGTAGATGTCCCAGCCGGTGTTTGTCCGGCACTCTATCAGATAGTATTCCCCTTCATTGGCAGTGTCCATCCTGAGGAAACGGCCGTTGAGGTTTATCGGTTCCAGCACGTAATGTCCTTCTTTCAGTTCCTCGCACTGGCCGATGCCGAGCATGTCCCTGTCGATGGCGTTGTAGTATGGCGGTGTTCTTCCGTCGTTGTTGAAGTTGCCCTTGTCCATCAATGCGGTGCTTTTCCACAGTCCGTCAGCTTCTCCGCCGCTTCCTCCGTAGTCGGTATCGTACATGTCCGCGAGGCCGAGCGAGTGGCTGTATTCGTGGCAGATGGTGCCGATGGTCTTGAACTGATATTTTCCGCTGCTTCTCAATGACAGTTCGGAAGTAGCTGCGTATGAATCGATTACCTTTCCGTTAAGGGTCAGTTTGATGTTTGCCGCGCTAAGTTTCCAGGCGTGGGACCAGATGCAGTCGTCTCCGCCTCCTTCGGACTCGTCTTTTCCGGCGTAGAAAAGGAGAATGTCATCCACCTTGCCGTCGTTGTCCGTGTCATAAATGGAGAAGTCAGTCCCGTTTGCGGCTGCCAGGCGACAAGCTTCAGCAACTGCTTCGGCTGCCCGTGAGTCCTTTCCGTTTGAATTCTTGCCGTAGTACTGGTGCGTCTGGCTGAGTGTCACGATCGGCGCCACGTCGAAAACGAAATCATATCGCCCCAGGAACTGGTCGTCGAGGTATTTCCTGACGCTTGCCTCGCCGGTGTTCATCAGGTTCTCGAACCGCTCCTGGGTAAATGACATCTTCAGGTCCTTGAACTCAGCAAGCAGCACCAGGCACCGTTTTCGGATAACCTCAGGGGCGTTGCTCCCGGTCCCGCCTGAGCCTGCCTCGGTATCGCTCTTGGCTTCCGCTTCCGAACCGCTTGCAGCCACGTCTCCAGCACAGTTCCGAGTCCAGCCTGCGCCTGTGCCCGAACTGCTTCCAGCCTTCTTCCAGGCTCCCGCGACTTGGCCGCCCTTCGTCGCTACCAGGGGATTCCGGACCAATGCCCTCTTGTTTTGTGCGCTCCATTTTCTCAGCACTTCGCCGATGTCGCAGCCCGCCGCAGATGCCGGACGAAGCTTGTCCCCAGCTACCGTTCCTGTGCTGTGCATCGAGCCGTCGCCGCTGAATGCCGCGTAGCACCACCAGCCTTCGCTGTTCTGAATCAATGCATTGCCCTGCAGATCCACCATCAGGTGCGCGAACTCGTCGCCGACCACTCTCGCCTGCAGCACGCTGCCGTCAGGCTGAGTCAGGGTCAATGTTTCACGCCACGCCGGTCCCGCATTAGCCCGCAGGCCCAGCACCAGGATAGCCAGGGTCAATGCCGATATATGTTTCAGTAATTTTCCCAAAATCAAGTTTTCTATTTAGTTGCCCGGTGTTCGGGTCAATGTCGGTGATTTTCTTCCGCAAAGCGTCTCTTTCCTGCGTCTCTTACGCATGGGAATTCATAAATATACTTGTTTTTGGGGAAAATAATGTGGAAATTGCAGAAAAAAGTAAAGGAGCGGGAAGCATCGCTGCTTTCCAACCCCTTTTAACGTGTACTAAAACCTAAACCTACAGCATAGATGCAAGTTGTTTTCAAAATGTTGCATCCGAAATGAAAATTTTTGGAGACATCTGCATTTTATTCGTAACTTCGCCCGTCGATTACCGAAATTTACAAATACATATACTGAATTTTTATGGCAGACGAGAAGATTATCTTTTCTATGAACAGGGTAGGAAAGATCCTCCCATCAAGCAATCGTGTTATATTGAAGGACATTTGTCTTTCATTCTTCTATGGAGCGAAAATAGGCATCATCGGTCTGAACGGCTCGGGTAAATCCACATTGATGAAAATCATTGCCGGCATTGAACAGAGCTATCAGGGAGAGGTGGTCTGGGCTCCGGGGTACAGTGTGGGCTATCTGGAGCAGGAACCGCAGATGGATCCTGAGAAAACGGTCCTGGAAGTGGTTCAGGAGGGTGTTCAGGAGATTATGGACGTGCTCAAGGAGTATGAGGCCGTGAACCTGAAGTTCTGCGAGCCGATGAGCGATGACGAGATGAACAAGCTCATCGAAAGGCAGGGTGAATTGACCGAAAAAATCGAACATTGCGGAGGCTGGGAAATCGACTCGAAGCTGGAAAGGGCTATGGATGCGCTCCAGTGCCCGCCGTCGGATGCGAAAATCGCTACATTGAGTGGTGGCGAAAGGCGTCGCGTGGCATTGTGCCGTCTTCTTCTCCAGCAGCCTGATGTGCTTCTGCTCGACGAGCCGACCAACCACCTCGACACCGAGAGTATCCAGTGGCTTGAGGCTCATCTGCAGCAGTATAAGGGTACGGTGATTGCCGTGACCCACGACCGCTACTTCCTCGATGACGTGGCCGGTTGGATTCTGGAGCTCGACAGGGGAGAGGGCATTCCTTGGAAAGGCAACTACTCTTCATGGCTGGAGCAGAAGACCAAGCGCCTGGAGATGGAGGAGAAACAGGAAAGCAAACGTAAAAAGACATTGGAACGGGAGCTGGAATGGGTCAGAATGGCTCCGAAGGCGCGTCATGCGAAGTCCAAGGCGAGACTCGGCGCGTATGAGAAGCTCGCCAGCCAGGACGGCAGGGAGAAGGAGGCCAATCTCGAAATCTATATCCCGGACGGACCGAAGCTCGGCAACAAGGTCATCCAGTTCAATGATGTTTCCAAGGCTTATGGCGACAAACTGCTGTTCGAGCATCTTTCGTTCGTGCTTCCGCCGGCCGGTATCGTCGGCGTGATAGGTCCTAACGGCGCCGGCAAGACGACATTGTTCCGACTCATTATGGGCCTTGAGCAGCCTGACAGCGGTGACATCACTATCGGCGAGACCGTGAAACTGGCATACGTGGACCAGCAGCACAAGAGCATTGATCCGGAAAAGACTGTGTTCCAGACGATTGCGGACGGTTCTGACTGGATCAGGCTGGGCAAGAGGGATGTCAATGCGCGTGCCTACGTGTCGCGTTTCAATTTCACGGGTTCCGACCAGGAGAAGCGTTGCGGCATACTTTCCGGTGGAGAAAGGAACAGGCTGCATCTCGCGCTCACGCTGAAGGATGAGGGTAACGTGCTCCTTCTCGACGAGCCGACCAATGATGTGGATGTCAATACTATACGTGCGCTGGAGGAGGGTCTTGAGAATTTTGCCGGCTGTGCAGTGGTAATCTCACACGACCGCTGGTTCCTCGACCGTATCGCCACCCACATCCTTGCATTTGAAGGTGATTCCCAGGTCTATTTCTTCGAGGGTACCTACTCGGAATACGAGGAAAACAAGAAACGCCGTCTTGGCGACGAGGAACCGAAGCGCTTCAAGTACAAGAAGCTGATGGAGTAAGGCAGAGGGGTTTTAGGCTACTTGTCCGTGAAACCCTGCTTTTTACGGATAAGTTGTTCAAAATCAATAATTTGTCCGTAAAAAGGGCCGTTTTCCCGGACAAAACCTGATAAAAATATAATTATGAAACAGAATAAACAGGAATATTTCAAGAAAAACGCCGAGTGGCTTGAGGCCAAATCCAAGGAGGACGGTGTCAATGCCCTCGAAAAGGGAGTTCTCTACAAAGTCCTTCAGTCTGGCCCTGAGTCGGGGAGGCAGCCGGGGATGACGAACGTTGTAATCTGCCATTACCTGGGCAGGACGATAGACGGCAAGTGCTTTGACACCAGCCTGGGCGGCTGCCCGCTTGCGATACGTATGCGAGAGCTGATAGAAGGCTGGGTCATAGCATTGAAACAGATGCGCATAGGCGACAAATGGGAAATATATATCCCGTCGGAACTCGGCTACGGTAAAATCTCCCAGCCCGGCATTCCGGCCGGCTCCACATTGATCTTCGAGGTCGAACTGATCGGTATCCAATAGGACAGTTTGAGGTTATTGGGTAGGACACTCTGAGCTTACTTGATTTATTGCTTCTCTCGACGAGGTGTCGTGGGGAGGGGTTTGTGTGCTTCTAAATGTGTTCATTTTTTATGGAATCCGGGAAAAAAGATATAATTTTGCAGTTTGTTCCGAAATCCCGTGGCGATGGCGGAACGGAGCGTGTCCCGTGAACGCGGAATGAGCCGCTGACATATGGACAATTGTAAAACGGAAAAATAAAACAACGTCATATTATGATGACCTCTAACGAGATACGACAGAAATTTCTGGACTTTTTTGCATCAAAGGGCCACACCATTGTCCCTTCTGCACCGATGGTCGTAAAGAACGACCCTACACTTATGTTTACCAATGCCGGAATGAACCAGTTCAAGGACATTTTCCTCGGCAATGTTACACCTAAGACACACAGAGCCACCGACTCACAGAAATGCCTCCGCGTGAGCGGAAAGCACAATGACCTCGAGGAAGTAGGACACGATTCCTATCACCATACGATGTTCGAGATGCTCGGAAACTGGAGCTTCGGCGACTATTTCAAGACTGAGGCCATCTCCTGGGCTTGGGAACTTCTCACGGAAGTTTACAAGATAGACAAGACAAAACTCTATGCCACCGTATTCGAGGGCTCCAAGGAAGATGGGACATCCCTCGACGAGGAGGCCCGACAGACATGGCTGAAATATCTCCCGGAAGACCACGTTCTTCTAGGAGATAAACACGACAACTTCTGGGAAATGGGTGACACAGGCCCGTGCGGACCATGCAGTGAAATCCACATTGACCTTAGAAGCGATGAGGAAATCGCAGCTGTTCCGGGACGCGAGCTTGTCAACAAGAGCAATCCTCTCGTCATCGAAATCTGGAACCTCGTGTTCATGCAGTACAACAGGAAGGCAAACGGCGAGCTTGAACTCCTGCCGAACCACAACATTGATACGGGTATGGGCTTCGAGAGGCTCTGCATGGTACTTCAGGGCAAGAAGAGCAACTACGATACGGACGTGTTCACGGGAATGATCAGCAAGATCGAGGAACTTTCCGGTCACGGTTATCACGAGTCTGAGGATACTGAGGTGGCAATGAGGGTGATTGCCGACCATATCAGGGCCATCAGTTTCTCAATCGCTGACGGTCAGCTTCCTTCAAACGTGAAGGCCGGCTATGTGATCCGCCGAATCCTCAGAAGGGCAGTCCGTTACGGTTATACGTTCCTCGGATTCAATGAGCCGTTCCTCTGCCGTCTCGTGCATCAGCTTGCCGATGACATGGGCGGTGCATATCCGGAACTCAGAACTCAGCAGAAACTCATTGAAAGCGTCATAAGAGAAGAGGAGTTCGCATTCCTCAGGACATTGGACCGCGGCATCAGACTCATGGATGACTATCTTGCGAAAGCAGCTGATACCAAGGTGATTGACGGTAAGGATGCATTCGTGCTCTACGATACATATGGCTTTCCGATTGACCTTACTGAGCTGATCGCTTCCGAGAAAGGCTATAAGGTGGACCTCGAGGCGTTCAATGTGGAACTTCAGAAACAGAAGGATCGTGCGCGTCAGGCCACGTCCAACGAATTCGGTGACTGGATCCAGTATCACAACGGCGAGGAGGAAGAGTTCCTCGGCTACGATTACACCGACATTGACGGGGCAAGCCTCATCAAGCAGCGCACCGTAAAGCAGAAGAACAAGGTCATGTTCCAGCTTGTATTCGACCGCACTCCGTTCTATGCGGAAATGGGCGGCCAGGTAGGCGACACCGGATATATAGAGTCTGAAAGCGGTGAGAGGATCAAGATTCTGGACACCGTGAAGGAGAACAACCTCACGATCCATATCGCAGAGCGTATTCCTTCAGACTGCTCAGAGTCATTCTCGCTTCATGTCGATGCAGCGAGAAGGCTGAAAATCACGAACAACCATACTGCAACCCATCTTCTCGACAGGGCGTTGAGAGAGGTGCTCGGCACACACGTTGAGCAGAAAGGTTCGTATGTATGCCCTGACTATCTCCGTTTCGACTTCTCGCATTTCTCCAAAATGACCGACGAGGAGCTCGAAAAAGTGGAGAAGAGGGTCAATGAACTGATCCGCGCCAATTATCCTCTCGTGGAAAAGAGGGACGCGACAATGGAAGAGGCCAATGCAATGGGCGCAATCGCATTGTTCGGTGAAAAATACGGCGACAAGGTCAGAGTCGTGAAATTCGGCGACGCTGTGGAGCTTTGCGGCGGAACACATGCACAGGCGACCGGACAGATCGGTACATTCATCATCCAGTCTGAAGGCGCTGTGGCTGCAGGCGTAAGACGTATTGAGGCAGTTACAGGCGAGGCGGCATGGATGCATACCCGTGCTCTCATGGAGACATTGAAAAATGCAAAAGCGTTCTTCAACAATACCCCTGACCTCGGTGAGGCTATCCGTAAGGTCCTCGACGAGAATACCGGCTACAAGAAGGAGATTGAAGGATTCGTTCAGGAAAAGATCGCGCGTCTTGCTGAGAAGCTTTCCAAGGAGGCTTCCGAAATCAATGGACTGAAAGTGGTCAAGTTCACCAACAGCGTGGACCCTGCATTGATAAAAGGCGTGGCAGGACTTCTCCAGAAGCAGTCTGAGAACTTCGTGTTCGCCGCTGCATTTGAATATGCTCAGAAGCCGAACCTCGTGCTCATGTACTCTCCGGACCTTGTTGCCAAAGGAAAGAACGCAGGCAAGGATATCCGCGAGGCTGCCAAATTCATCCTCGGCGGCGGTGGCGGACAGCCTGGACTCGCAACCGCGGGCGGCAAGAATGTTGCAGGTCTGAAGGACGCTCTCGACAAGCTTGTAGAAATAGCGACTGCTTAGAATCAGCCGTAACACAGACAAAGGAGTAAGGAATGAAGAAACTCGACCAGTTCATCATCAAATCATTTTTGGGACCGTTCTTCGGTATCCTGATGGTGGTCGTGTTCATTCTCATGCTCCAATTCCTGTGGCTATATATAGATGAGCTCGTAGGTAAAGGCTTGGGACTCAGGATTATACTTGAGTTCCTCGGATGGGGAAGCGCCACTATGCTGCCGCTTTCACTTCCGCTTGCCACGCTTCTCGCTTCTGTGATGACCGTGGGGCAGATGGCCGAGAACAACGAGCTTATCGCCATGAAATCTGCCGGCATATCATTGACAAGAGTGCTTACGCCTCTTATAATATGTGCCGGCATAATCAGTGTCCTTGCATTTTTCGCGGTCAACAACCTCGTCCCGGTCGCCTACAACAAGATTTTTACGCTTCGTGATGACATAGGAAAGACAAAGGAGGAAATCAATATCCCTACCGGAACTTTCTACGACGGCATTGACGGATATGTGCTGAGAATCGACTCGAAGGACGACAAGACGAATATGATGCACGGAATTTTGGTCTATGACCATACCGCGGGCAAGGGCAATGTCAGCCTTACGATCGCGGATTCCGCAATGCTCAAGATGTCCAAGAGCAAGGATTACCTCACGTTCCAGATGTTCAGCGGAATAAATTATTCCGAGACGAACAAGATGAATTACAGGGATACCTCGCTGCAGCTGCAGAAGACCAATTTCCGCAACCAGAAGATGATAATCCCGTTGCAGAACTACGCCTTCCAGAAGTCTGAGCAGTCCAAGTTCGGCGACCAGGTAAGGGCAATGAACCTTACACAGCTCGGTCACGGAAAGGATTCCCTTACGCATCTGAACGATTCCACATGGGCTGTGAATACGGCATCATTCTTCTCCAGGCGCATACTCAGGTTTGCGAACCAGCTGGATACTGCAAGCCATTTCCAGGGTACGACATTGTTCGACAGGAGCAAACTGAAAAAATGGGGCAGCAAGGAGGAGGAACTCAGCGCGTACCGCAATGCCGAGAATATGGCAATCGAGTATTGCACCGCTGTAAGCAGCTATGAGAATGATGTTTACGGCTATATCTACATCCTCAGACGTACGGACGTGGAACTGCTCAAGAAGTTCGCGGAGGCATTGGCCTGTTTCATCCTTTTCTTCATCGGAGCGCCTCTCGGGGCATTTATCCGGAAAGGCGGACTGGGCGTCTCTGCCATCATCGCCGTCCTGTTCTTCGTACTGTATTGGGTAGTCGATATTACCGGAACCAAACTGGCACGCGACGGAGCTATTACAGCCGCTGCCGGAGTATTCATATCCACCATTGTCCTGGCACCGCTCGGAGCATATTTCACGTGGAAGGCAGCTCACGATTCGGCAATCTTCAATACGGAGAATTTCGGTTCATGGTGGAGAAAAATCAAGAGCAAGTTTATGAGCATATTCAGAAAGACAAGAATTGTCTATATGGGAACGCCGGAGTTCGCGGTTGCTCCTCTCAAGGCCCTCATTGAGGCCAAGTACAATGTCGTAGGTGTGGTGACCGTGGCTGACAAGCCGAGCGGAAGAGGATTGAAGGTCAATGAAAGTGCTGTGAAGAAGTTCGCAGTGGAGAACAATATCCCTGTCCTCCAGCCGCTCAAGCTCAAGGATCCTGAATTCCTGAAGCAGCTCGCAGTATTCAAGGCCGACCTTTTCGTGGTCGTCGCATTCCGCATGCTGCCGCAGGAAGTCTGGACAATGCCGAAGCTCGGCACGTTCAATCTCCATGCAGCCCTTCTGCCTCAGTACCGTGGCGCTGCTCCTATCAACTGGGCAGTGATCAACGGCGAGAAGATGACAGGTGTGACTACCTTCATGATAGACAAGGATATTGACACAGGCGGAATTATGCTCAGGCAGGAATGCCGTATAACTCCGGAAGATACGGCAGGGACGCTTCACGACAAGCTGATGCCGATCGGAGCGGAACTCGTGGTACAGACCGTTGAGGGTATCATCGAGAAGAATATAGAAACGCGTGTCCAGAGGAGTTTCATCCAGGGTTCGGAAGTCCTGAAACCGGCGCCGAAACTCACTCGGGAACTGTGTGACATTGACTGGAACAAGAAAACATCCGCTGTTTACAATCTGATCCGCGGTCTGAGCCCGTACCCGGCTGCATTTACCATGCTGAAATCGGAAGCGCATCCGGAACCGGTCCAGTTGAAGATTTATTTCGGAGAGAAGGTGGAAGGAGAGTATTTCAGGTCAATGCTTGAGAAAGCCGGCAAGTCTGAGGCTGTTCCGGGCGAGATTCTGAGTGACGGCAAATCATTCTTCGCTGTCACTACGGCTGACGGAGCGGGTTCTCTGACTGATGTCCAGCTTTCGGGCAAGAAGCGGATGGATGTGAAGGCATTCCTCGCAGGCTTCCGCAATCCGGAATCATGGAAAATAGTAAAAGACACTAAATAACGATTATAAATGAAAACAGCAGTTCAATTCGGGGCCGGCAATATCGGCCGAGGATTTATCGGAGCCGTACTTTCGCAGTCAGGCTACAAGGTAGTGTTCGCAGATGTGAACAAAGAAATCGTGGACAGGATCAATGCTGACAGGCAGTACACTGTCCATATCAAGGACGTTGACAGTGAGGATATTCTGATTTCCGGCGTCAGCGCGGTGGATTCATCTACCGATGCGGTAGTGGATGTGATAAAAGAAGCTGAAATTCTGACTACGGCAGTAGGCCTGAGGATACTTCCGTTCATTGCACCGGCTATTGCCAAAGGCATTGTCGCTAGAAAAGAAGCCGGAATCGAGGCTCCTCTGAACATTATCGCTTGCGAAAACGGACTCATGGCATCGTCGCGTCTTAAGGAAGCTGTGCTTTCTCATCTCGATGAGGCTCAGGCAGAGTGGTGTCTCGCGCACACAGGTTTTCCAAACTGCTCTGTTGACCGCATTGTCCCTCCGGTAAGAAGCGAGAATCCTATCGACGTGGCTGTGGAGAAATACTACGAATGGAATGTCGAGGAAAAGGCGTTTGTCGGAAAAGCTCCTGAAATTGCAGGAATGAATATGGCCGACAACCTCCTCGCATACATTGAGAGAAAACTGTTTACGCTCAACACCGGTCATGCGATTACAGCATATCTCGGCAAGATGAAGGGCTGCCAGACCATTCTCGAGAGCATTGAAACTCCGGAAATCTACGCTGTCGTGCACGCTGCGATGCAGCAGAGCGGCGAGGCTCTGGTAAAACAGTTCGGCTTCGACCATGAGGCTCATTTCAAATATATCGAGAAGATTATCAAGCGTTTCCACAATCCATATCTCAAGGACGACGTTACCCGTGTGGGACGTGAGCCGATAAGAAAGCTTTCTCCGGACGACAGACTCATCAAGCCGGTAATGACAGCCAAGAGTTTCGGCCTGCCTTATGACAAGATTCTGCTCGGAGTGGGTGCTGCATTGCACTTCAACAATCCTGAAGATCCTCAGAGCGTACAGCTGATGGAAAAGATTGCTACAGAGGGACTTGTCCCTGCCATTTCGGACGTTACCGGCATCAAGTCCGGAGATCCGATGCTTCAGGAGATTGTCAATGCCTATAAAGAGGTGGAAAAGATATGATGCTTCACAGACTTACAATCGCGGCTGCTGCATTGTTCGCTATGGCCGTGACTGCGGCTAATGCTCAGAATCCCGAAGCCGGATATCAGGAGGGTATTGACCGTAACAAGGTGGAAATCAATTCTTTTGAAGACCTTCAGAATTATTTCAGATATTCTCCGAAGAGAGATGTCATCATCAGCGCTCATCGTGGCGGTATGATGGCTGGTTATCCGGAAAACTGCGTCGAGTCGTGCGAAAAGACATTGTCAATGATGCCGACGTTCTTCGAAATCGACTTCAGTTTCACGAAGGACAGTGTCATGGTACTGATGCATGACCTTACGCTGGACAGGACCACGACAGGCAAAGGCAAGGTCTGTGACTATACCTATGAGCAGATCCGCCAGTTCAATCTCGTGGACAGAAAGGGCAAGGAGACCCCTTACAAGATACCGACATTGAAGGAGATGCTGGAGTGGGGCAAGGATAAGGTCGTCTTCAACTTCGACAACAAGTACATCAATACCAAGGGCGTGAGCGATGCCGAGAAGAAGGGTGCTTTGGACTACTATATCAAGCAGCTGCTTCCGGGAGGGGACTGGTCAATGTACCACAACATCATGTTGAGCGTGCGTTCCATCGACGAGGCTCTGTACTACTGGAATCACGGCGTGCAGAATGTGATGTTCTGCGTGGAAATCAGCAAGCCTGAACATTTTAAGGCTTACGATGAGTGCCCTATTCCGTGGGACCACATCATGGCTTATATACGTCTGGCCGTGAACCCTGAACTTCATGACATTTACCGCGAACTGCATAAGAAGGGCGTGATGATAATGACCTCTATCACAGGCTCTTCCGACAAGGTGAAGAAAGATGTGGACCGTCGCATCGCCTATGAGCGCGAACTTCTGGCCGAACCGGACATCATCGAGACCGACTACCCGTCCGAGTTCATCGGACTTCCTTGGAGCAGGAAAGAAATCCATTCTCTCCAGGACAAGGCCATCAAGTCAATGAGAACAGCGAGACCAAGAAAATAACACCATGAAACCGATAAGAATTTTCGTTGCTGCAACGGCTTCCCTCTTTGTCTGTGTCAATGCCTCTGCACAGGTAACTCGTGAAAAACTGGCGGCTGATCCTTATGCAGGAGTCGGCATCTACCATGTCTATAAGCCTGGCAATATGCAGGACACGGCAGCGCCGGAAGGATACAATCCGTTCTATATCAGTCATATAGGACGTCATGGCTCACGCTATCACGATTCGTCCAAGAAGTTCGACAAGGCGCCGGAAAAAATCCGTAAGGCTGCGGAAACCGGGATGCTTACTGAGCGTGGAATGGCATTGTACCGCGAATTGATGAAAGTCGATTCTGCTACGGTGGGAAACTTGGGCAAACTTTCCGAACTCGGAGCTGAGGAGCATCAGATGATAGCGAAACGTATGTATCGCCGTTTTCCGGAGGTGTTTTCAAGTGAGGAAAGAATCTATGTGGACGCCGCTTCAAGCACTGTCAGAAGATGCCAGGAGAGTATGATGGCATTTACAAAAAGGCTTAAGAAGGAGCGTAAGAGCCTCAAGGTCAATGTCCATAGCGGGGATTCCTACATGGCATACCTTCTCTACAAGCCTGCGGATTATTTCGATATCGTACACCTCGGCAGTGATGTTACGGACTCATTGGCCAAGGCGTTGTTGGATACTACAGCATTCCTTTCTTCTATTTTCAAGGATCCGGAAGAAGGTGCCAAGCTGGTTTCTCCGTCCTGGAAATTCATGAGGGAGGTGCTCATCTGGGGCAGTATCGCGCCGGATATCAGACTGGACGATGTGTGCGTGCCTGCGTATTATACTGAGGATATGAGGTATCAGCTGGCTAAGGTCAATGCCTGCAGAATCTATTCTGAGATGTGCAATTCAGTGGAGTCCGGCGGACGCAGGATGTCATTGACAGAAACTCTGCTTTCTGATTTTATCGCGAAGGCGGATGCGGCGCTTACATCCGGGAGCCAGCGTGCAGCGGACCTCAGATTTGCCCACGACGTGTCTGTGGCGCCGCTTTCTGCATTGATCGGCATAGAGGGCTGCGACAAGAGGCTTCCGGCAAAGGATGTCTGGAAGTACTGGATGACGTCAGAATATGTCCCGATGGCAATGAACCTGCAGATGGTGTTCTACCGTAAGGATGGTGACACCAAGTGCAAGGATGTTCTGGTCAAGTTCCTCTTGAATGAGCAGGAGCGTCTCGTGCCGGCTCTGACACCGGTTGAAGGCCCATACTACAGATGGAAGGACGTGCGCAAATTCCTTCTCGAGAAGGTGAAGTATGCGCATGAAATCAATGTCCGTTGGGGTGTGGCGCAGTAAATTCTCAATTCTGGTGGCAAAAATGTCAAATTATTTTTGTCGAATGGAAAAATAGTCATATATTTGCATTCCCGATTTGGAAATAGAGACCAAGTCGGAATGCAAATAAGCTTGGGAGCATAGCTCAGTTGGTTCAGAGCGTCTGCCTTACAAGCAGAGGGTCGGGGGTTCGACTCCCTCTGCTCCCACCACGGAAAGCACTGCAGCAATCGTTGCGGTGCTTTTTTCGTATTGTGCCTGCAGTCCTGGGAGAGGCCTATTTGACGATTCCTTCGCTGTCAATTAGGTATCCCTCAGTCGGGGCGTCTTTCAAGGTTTGGAAATTATGCGTTTCATCACGGAGGATGCCGCCCTTGCCGTTTCCTGATGTTCCGCTGTTGGTCTTGATGTAATCACCGCAGATGGCGAAGTCCCAATCAGTACGCTCTGCCCACGCCTTGTCCTCTTCCTCGGACAGGAAGGTGCTGGAGCCTACCGTTTCGCCGTCCTTGATCGAGAAATATACCCATTTGCCTTCCTCAAGGCCGTGGATGGTCACTTCTGTCGAGATAGCCGGCACTTTGCTTTCACCCTGTTTACATGCGCAGCACAGACATGCCGCGAGTATGAACAATATTATAACTGTCTTTTTCATTTCTATTCAAGTTTAAGACTTCCGTCCGGAGCATAGACATATTTGAGTTTGATGGTGCCGTCCTGACGATTGTAGTCGGAGAATCTCATCTTCACATACTTGCCGTCGGCGGTCCTCAATACGAGTGGCGCTGCAGCCGGCTGGCCGGAAGAATTCAGCCATTTGACCTTCGAGTAGGAAGTGGTCTTCGCTGCTACAGTTTCAATGCTGAACATGTTTTCGCCGCTCTTGATCTCCTTGCCGGCGATGTCCTTGCAAACGTAAACCTTTGGAGATGAAGCATCTTCACGATAGTCATATACGGAGAATGCAAGCATCTTTCCGCTTCCCAGTTCTCTGCCACGCTTGTTCCTGTTTACCGTCAGGAAGAACTTTGGCTCCTCGGAGTCATGGATATTGGCCACATATGAACTGAAGTCGAAAGCGAACTCGATTTCTGAGCTGCCGCTGCTTCCCTGCATAGGATAGTCTCCGCCCTGGTAATTGGCAATCGGCACAAGATAATCATGGACAGGCATACTGTCAGAAGCCTTGTTGGAAACGCCGATTCTGAAGGAAAGGTCATTCCTGGACGTGTAGTTCAGTTTCACGCGGAACACTACCTTTGGTTCACGGTATTCCACATCAGTCCCGCACATGTCGCGGCTCAGTTCACTGTTCGTCCTGTCACTCTGCTCCCAGAAATAATACGGCAGGTAGTAGCGTCCGTGATCGTGAGCGAAATGATTTTCTCCCCATGTATTGCAGACGATGAACGCACCCTTGGTAAGAGTTCCGTCAGGGGCCGTGAATTCCACGAGGTCATCGTAGCCCACAATCGTCATGGCATGTGCTCCGTCAGGTGCAAGCTGAGTAAGCAGCGCCTTGTACCCAGTGACGGACGGTCCGGTATAGTTGGTGTTGATCTTCCATCCGCTTGAGCGTGAGGAGAATGTCACTATGCCGCCAGGTTTTCCCGGTTCTCCGCGATTCCACAGATAGCGGCGGACTTCATCGATTCCGGCACGGTCTATAACCTCGAACGTGCGGATCTTTCTCACCCTGTAGTGAAGCGCTTTCAGATAACTTTCATACCCTGTAGTCCACTTGAACTGATAGCTCGAATATTGCGACGGGAAATCCGCTTCCGTGGCAATGCCGCCCTCGAATGCTATCTGGAGTCCTTCCGTACCGAGAGAGCCCTCGTCCTGACCACCATTTATAAAGTTCCAGGTGTACAGATAGCTGAACTGGTTGTCCTTGCTGGCCGACGCATCCCTGCCCAGAAGACGGTTCATCTCATATGTGAACATGTACCCGATATAGGACGCCTGCGCGCAGGAGCCGCCTATCTGATTGATAAGCGGCGGGAAATATTTCAATTTCGAGTTGTCAATCCCGTCTGGCATGGTCTCCTGCGCCTGCAATCCCACTGCGGTGGCCCCGAAAAACAAGGTCACCGCTGCCATGATAAATTTCTTGCGAATAGATGCTATTGCCATGATAATCTTTTGATTGTCTTCTTGATTTCTGCTTTGAGCTGCTGAGGTGTATCCGCGTCATTCTCAAGAATGCCGGAAAGTGATTCGACGATTTCGCCGCGGCGGACGGACTGCTCATACCATCCGAGCGTCTCACAGGCCACCGTCCGCACATACAGGTCGTCGGAAGCGTCTCCGACAATGTGGAGGAGCGGCTCGACAGCATAAATGCTTCTGCCGTTTCTGAATGTCCTGATATCGTTCACTCTCTTCTTTGCCGGTTTCTCCTTGTCAGCCGCCCCTTCTGCGCTCTTGCCGTAATGTCCTGTGCCTGAAAGCAATGCTACAGCATCATCTGCTGCATATCCCGATGCCCTCACCATTTCAGGATGAGCCTTCTTGAAGGCCTTTACATCAGAAATAAGCGTGGTGTCTCCAAGTGCAGCAGCCATTTTTACGGAACTTCTGGCGACAACTTCATAGATGTCGTCCAGACCCTTTCTGACGTAGGTCGGGAAATCAGCGTCAGGATTGGTTGCCAATGTGTTGAAAGCATGGATGCGTACAGTCCATGACGGGTCACCGAACATTTCCGCTGCGCGTTTGTGTGCTGCCTTGGCATCGATATAACCCAAATGTGTGATGCCGGCACATCTCAGCAGAGAATTTTCAGAATGTGTGTACTTTTCCCAGACGGAAGGCTTTGACTCGTTGAAAATCAGGTCGTTGTGCAGCCTGTCACGCAGTTTCTCCTCGGCATTGTCATGAGGCGTGAATCTGAAAGTCGGGTCGCCGATAAGATGAGACTCCAGATATGGAACCTCTTTCTGCCACATTCCGACACGCTCCCCGACAGAAAGGTAGCCCATCAGCTTGTCTTCCCATTTGTCCTGAAGGACATTGACCGTATTTCCTTGGGCGACAATGCATTCGCCGTCTCCGAACACATGGCATCCTGCGACATATCCCTCCCTGTTGTGGAAGGAACCGTTGTAGCAGGCATTGAAGACAATCATCTTCGCGTTGCTGTGTCCTTTCATTATATCATCCAGACTGATGTTGACAAGAGCGAATTCCAGAGAATCAGCCGCCGCATAGGCCGCCATGGCAGAGTCGGAAAAGTCCTTGCGGGAAAGTTTGTATTCCTTCTCAATGGCTTCTTTCATGAAGCCTTCACCCTGGCCTTTTCCCTGATAATATCTGTATGCTTCAGCGAGTGAACGTCTAAGATAGTCCATATCCTCGTCCAGGTCATCGGCCACCTTGCTCTCGTTGATGTACTGAGTGTCAGGTGCTCCGTGCTCGCTGAAAACGAACAGGTCCACGTCCTTGCGGGCCACCTCGCTCAAGAGATTCCACTTCATTTGCCTGTCTTCACGGAAATTCAGGAAACTGTTATGGGAAGCCTGACTGAAGGCGTATGGAAAATACGCCCTGAATACGACTGGTTTCTGGCGCCAGATCGTAAGGCAGTCCGAATTGTATCCGTGACCGGCGAAGAAAGTGAGGTCGTCCAGGACATTGTCCTGCCTGTGCGCATCCGCCACCTTGCGGAGATACTTGCGCATGATCTCATATTTGTCACCTTTCATCACTGCCGGCACTTTCATTCTGGCAGAATAGATGTCCGGACGCAGATGCTGTGCCCCTTTTTCTGAAAGTCTGTAATAGAATACGTCGGTTTCCACAGTGTCACGGCAGATGAAGTCGAAACTCAGGTCGAAATCATCATAGAACCTGTCTGATGCCACAGATGATTCTTCCATTGGCCAGACTTCCTCGTTCATCTTGAATGCAGTGGTAAGATGCTGGCCCTGACGCACTTTGACGATCGGCACATCACCGGCAAGCACCACACCTTCGAGTCTCGGCTTCTTCCCTGCAAGCGCGAGAATCTCAGCTTTTACTTCTTCCGGACTTTTCCAGTCAGCACTGATTATATATGTCCCGAGACCCTCATCCTCAAGAGCCTGCTTGTAGGCATGGAATTCTTCTGAGCACTTGGAAAGCGTCACGCTGTCGGTTATGATGGCGAATGCCGTAGGTGACTTCACACTGAATTTCTCGACATTGGCCTGTGCCGCTGCGGACAGCGAAATGCCGCAGAAAATGACCGCCCCTAAAAATTGTTTAATCAGAATATTTCTCATAATTCTATGTTCAGTTGCCCTATCTCAAATAATCTTCAAGACGGTTCCTGGTCTTGACAAGTTCATTTCTCAATGCTTCCGGCATCTCTTCGCCCGATTTCAGGTACGCGTCGATTCCGTCCACAATCTCTTTCCGGTTCCATGCCCTGATGTACCAGCCGAGGACCTCAGCGCATTGGACACGTGCCTTCTCGACCTCATTTGGATCGCGTACAATCGCAAGCAGGCTTTCAGCATACTGCGCATAAGGCTGGTTGCGCATGCCACTGATGTAGAATTTACGGTATTTGTTGGTCTTGTCTGTGAGAGCCTTGCCAGTGGAGGCTTCTATGGAGAATGACTGTCTGAAGCAGTCCATGGCCTTCTTGTGGAAACGTTCACGGTCATAAATCCAGTCCGCCTCGGCAAATTTCTTTTCGAATTCCCTAAGGAAAAGACTGTCAGGGAAATGCGCGCAGACAAATCCCACGTTATGGGCCACGCGAAGCGAATTGTAATCACGCATGTAGAGGTCTGCAAGAGCGTCAGCCATTTCCGGAGTGCCGACCTTTCCCATGAAATAGGTGGACTTGCGGCGGATAAACTCATAAGGGTCATCAGCTCCCTCTTTCAGGACCTTCTCATAATTTCCGTCAATGTAATGTTCCAGAAGATGGAGGCATTGCAGGCGGAGCATATATTCGTCACTTTCCTTCCAAGTTTTCAGGAGAAGGGAAGACAAGTCATTGTAATTCAATGTATAGAGCTTGTGCAATGCAAGCCCTCTGATATCGCACGGATATTTAGCGGATGTGAATTTCAGCCAATACCGGCAGTCGGTGTTGTGCAAATCCGGGCGGACCGCTTTCCCTGACGCGGTGAAATGGAAAGTCGGGTCGCCGAGAATGTGCGATTCCAGGATATTGACCTGCTGCATCCATTGACCTACGCTGTAACCCTCGGAGAGCATTCCCAGAAGGTCGGATGAAGACTTGTCCTGAAGGACATTGACCGAGTTTCCGATGCCGACAAGAGCATTGCCCCCGGACAGGATATAACGTGATGCGATGCAGTCGTCCTCCCGGAAATCTCCATTGTAGCAGGCGTCGAAAATGGTCACTCTTACATTCGGTTCAGCTGCCGCAATGTCATCCAGCATAATGCCGGTGGCAGCATCATAAAGCGAATCCTCCGCCTCGTTTTTCGGATCATCCCAGTCTTCAACCCAATCGCGGCTGATGCCATATTTCTTGACAATGTCGTCTATCACGCTTTCTGCGTCCTTGCCCCGGCTGACTGCCGTCCTGATCCGCTGACGCATGCGGTATTTGGCATCGTAATAATATGAATCGGTCTCGTTCGGATGAGGCGTTTCTGTAACGTACTGTCTTTCAGGGATTCCGTGCTCATGGAAAAGAGCGAGGTCGAGGTCGTCACGTGAGATTTCACCAAGAAGTGTCTTCTTTATGTCAGGATACATTGCGAAGATCAGGAACTTCGCGCCGTCAGAGCCGTTTTCAAATGCGGCTGGCATCTGTTCCTTCAGGGTTATGGTCTCGTCTTTCCACGCCGCGAGACTGTTTGAGAATGAACCGCTTCCGCAATATGACATCAGGTGGTCAAGAGCGTTCTCCTGTGATTTTGCGGCAGCGGCTTTAAGCAGATAGCGTGAAATCTCGCCATATTTGTCGCCTCTCTTTTCAGATGATTTTATGCGTCCGGTATAGATGTCGCAGCAGATGTGCTGGGGTGACTCTGCCTTCAGATTGTAGTAGAAAAAGTTCTTCTCCAAGCTGTCGCGCCCGAGAAAATCAAACTTCAGGTCGAAGTCGTCATAGAACCTGTCGGAAGGAACTGAAGAGTCTCTCATGGGCAATGATTCATCCATCTTGAAGGCGGATGTGAGATGCTGGGCACCTCGGATCATTGCAATCGGGACATCCCCGACAAAGACTGCCCCTTCCAGAGACCTGGTCCTGTAATATAACATCAGACTGTCTTTCAGCTCGTCAGGATCTGTCCAGTTCCTGGATACCACGAACGCGTCAAGCCCATCTGTGCAGACTGCCGAGCGATATGTTTCTATCGCAGCATTGCAGCTGTCAAATGTCTGAGGGTCAGTGACAATCGCGAAAGAATGTGTCTGGGCGGCTGCTGATGCCGCTGTAAAGACGGCCAATGCCGCCAATATTGTTTTGTATGACATCTAAACCCTATAAAAAATGAATCCTATTGTTTGGTTATCAGTGATTTCGGAACATCCGTCTTCAGAACAGTATTCCGAATGTCGCCGAGCAGATGATTCTGTCCTTGTCCAGTTCAGAAGCACCTATGTATGAGGCTTTTCCGCCCAATACCCAGTTTACTCTCCTTCCTGAAGAAACCGTCCAGTCTATTCTGCCGCCGGCCTTTATGTAACTTGCATTGAGCCAGTCACTCTGGGCCTTCATCATTGCTGCAGGCGCAGGATAGACTTTGCCGCTCAGGCAGGTGTATCCGTCACCCAATCCCAATGCGTAGCCGGCATGAAGCCCTACAAGCAGAGATGACTTCCTCATCTTGAAATGCCTGTCGGCCTGGACTCCGCCGTATATCCGCATGGCGTCTGATGTGGATGCCGGCGAGAGATAGCTCTGGTTGAACATCTCGAGCCTGGCTTCTCCACCGACTCTCCAGCTGTAGCCCTCAGGATCGGAAGCCCCGAAAAGATGGTCGTATCCGACGGATGCGTTGATTCCGGTAAAGGTGGTCATCTCGTTTTCATTCAGGACCATCCATTCCTGCTGATAGGCTGTAGTGTTCAGTTTCTGAACATATTCAATGCCGTCAGTGGCGCTGTACAATACATTGAGAGCCAGCTTGTTGGATTTGTCTTTGCCGAAGAACCAGGCAGCGTCGAAAGTTATGTCATTCTCCTTTATGGAGCCGAGTCTCTTGGGCAGTTTCGGATTTTCCCTTCCGAGAGTGGTGCGGTGTCCGAATCCGGCCTCGATGAACAGAATCTCGCCCAAAGAGTACTGAAGCGCTCCACCGTACTTGTTTGTGCGGTAGATATGTGTCTTCATGCCATCGTTTCCGCCCACCTTGTTCTGGGTGCTTTCTCCCAGGCCGCGGTGCTGCCATACCTTAGGATCTTCCCAAGGATTGTTGTTGGATACTGTTCCGCGCTCAAAACCATTGGTATATGTGCCGCTGAGGCCCAGCAGGCTTTGTCCGAGAAGTACAGCGACTGACGGTTTTACAGTTACGCTATACTTGTATGTCTCTCCTCGCGGATCAAGCTGTTTTGCTCCGACCTTGGTCGTGTAGTCCACTTTTACACCGAAAGAGACCCTGTCCCACAAAACGGGTGATGACAATCCGGCGTTGAGCAGATATTCCTGTCTGTTCCATCCGCTGGATTTGTCATCGACCGGATAATATGGCATGTTGTCCTCCAGTTCGTACATGAGTACGTTGTAGAGGGCGTCGTGTTCGAAGATGTTTCTGAAAGAGAATCCGCCCGTTGCCAGGAACTTGCCTATGTAAGCGCCTCCTGACGTGCCCACGGAAATCTCCGATTTTTTTTCGCCTGAGCCGATTTTACGATACTCGCCGAAGCCTCCGTCATAACTGAGGTCAAGCGTGCTGAACAACCGGTAAGGCTTGAATGAGAGGCCTGCCGCAGAAGAACTTCCGTACCACAGGGAATTCCTTATGGCAGTCTCCTTCAGGACTGTATTTCTGTGGATTTCCGAAGGCTCGGCAGCCCGGGCTGCAACTGCACCCAGACTGACGAGCATTACGGATATTGCTATAATTCTCTTCATTTCGAACTTGTCGATTTTACTTATTTATCCAAGTGTTCCATGAAGGCACCTTGGCATCATATCTTCTGACCTGAGGGTCCTTCTTGACTTCGAAGTCATTTGTGGTGTTGTTGGAATCCTGATAAACTTTTGTTCCGTCAGGACGGGTTTCCTTGATTTTTCTCGCGATACTTTCGCCGACATACTGTCCTGAGCACCAGATGGCTCCTGCGTCAAGAACTTTAGGAAGACCGAGTACGTTCATACCTGTTTCATCACTTACAGTCTGCACAGCATCGATCACGTCGCTGATGAGAACCTCTCTTCCTACTCCGTTGTAGTCCGCATTGGTGGCAGTGAGGAAATCCTCATTCTTGAGCGGTTTGGATGGCTTGAAGATTATATACTGTGAGCCTGATACGGAAGTAAGCCACTGAGGCATAGCATATCCTGCCTGGATTACCTTCTTCATGTTTATTGCAGGATTGTCTGTAAGAACCAATCCGCTAGGTGCCTGGGATTCTTTCTCTATAGCCTCGAATTCTGCACCTGTCAGATCTACAGGCGAAACGCCTTTGGAGAGGCTTTCTGCCTTATGGTTGGTAGCCCACTGGGAGATTACAAATGATTCGCCCGGTTTTATCGGGTAGGTGTGTCCGTCACCCTGAATCTGCCATACAACTTTCACGAATACGTATTGGTCTGCATTTTCGATAGGCCATTCATAGATGATGGATTTGTCATAGGACGCAAAGATTGTCTCGGCGATGCAGAGGCTGTCAGCGTAAACTACTTCCGTGCTGTTGTTGTAGATTTCATAGAACTGGTCGCGGAAATAGAAATCTTTCACTCCTGTATAATAAATCTCTTTGAATACGAGAGCGGCCTCCTTGACGGCATCCACTTTTACTGTCACTTCATCTCCGTCGGCAAGCAGACTCGCATTGCTTTCAGAACCGGCAATGGTATATGTGAATCCGCCTTCATTCTGAGTGGCGCTTACCGTAACTGTATAAACGCCAGGAACAATGCCGGTCGCAGTGGCGAGGCCGTTTTCCGTCTTGGCTTCGATTGCCGTTCCGGTTGCGAAGTTTGAAATGGTGACGTCGTAACTCTCAGGGGACTTGATGCCTGCTGCCGCGATGTTAGTCTCATCGACCTTCACATTTATGCTGATCGTCTTGGTGCCGGTCTTCTGGCAACCTACTGCCGCCAGGGCCGCAAGTACCATTAAGGTGATTACTGAATGTTTCATAATTCTAATATTTTAAGATAAATAACTACTTGATTGATACCTTGAACTCGAATCCGAAAAAGATCGGTATCCCGAGTTCGCTGCGTTCGCCGGTCTGTTTCGACTTGTAGAGCGGACGGCTGTTGAACAGGTTGTTCACATAGAACGACGCTGTGAATATGTCTCCTATTTCCTTGCTGACATTGAGGTTGAAAAGCATTGTCGGGAAATACTTTTCGGCTATGAACCTGTTGTCATTGCGGGGCGTGAACATGTAGGAGAATTCAGGATCGCTCTTCATGGACGGGTCGAAGTCATATACCTTTCCGTCCTTGCGGGAGATGTACTTGATGAACATGGTGTCATTGCGGTACTCAGTCCAATACTTGCTGTACCAGTTCATCTGCCCGGTGAGCGTGACGGCAAGTCCTACCTGCGGAATGTTGTGAGTGATCCTGAGCGTGGTGTTCAGCTGTTCAGCATAGCTGGTAGAGAGTTCCGGCTCGTATATTCCGATGTTCTTTTCCGCTGTCCCTACATTGTCCCTTGTTCCGAAAGAATAACCCTTGTTTGTGTTCGAGCTGCGCATCCAAGCACCGTTGATGTAGAACGAAGTGCGGATTGCATTGAACCGTCCGAGGTCGATTTCGTATTCTATTCCCCTGTTGGTGGACTTGATGTTGTTCAGAGGCTTATAGACTGTATAGAAGAGGTCGTACTCTGCTCCTTTCTTCAGTACAGGCCGCTGTCCCTCATCCTTGTGGTCCACGTCATAGGTCAATGCGTGATACCATTTGAATGAACTGAGGTCAAGTCCATAATTGTAGCCGTTGTCCATCCTCTCGTCATAAGCGGTAACGCTGATGCGGTAATGTCCTCCGAACTTGAAGTCCAGACCGACTTCCGCCTTGCGGTTCACGGCGATCTCCAGATCCTTGTTCGTAGCATCGTAAACATTGGTCTGGGCAATGAGCAGCTGCTCGTTTTCAGGCATTCCGGCTACCATTCCGTTGTAGAGAATGTGGTCGTGGTATGACTTGTTAGGATAGAGGTAGTACGAGGTCGGGGCCTTCGATGTCAGTCCATATCCTCCACGCAGCGTCATCCAAGGGAAGATATCGATGGAAGCATTGATTCGCGGCGCTACGGAATTGTGCCCATTGACATTGTCATAGCGGACACCGGTCACGATATTCAATTCCCTTCCGGCGAATTTCCAGTTGAAGTAGTTCTCGGCATACAGACCCAGCTGGTTGATGAACGGTATGTCGTAGTAAGGCCTTGTACGATAGCCTGATTCAGCATTGCCGATATTCCTGTAAGGGGGAGTGTCGTCGTTATAGACTGAACCTTTGCCGAGGTTCCCGTCTGTCTTGAAGTCGGCTCCTATCAGGAGTCTCTCGTTTACGGCACCCCAAGTGTGAGCAAAATCAGCATTCACTTTTACGAAGGCATTGACCTCCTTGCCGTAAATGTCATACATGTAGAAATAGCTGTACGGCAGCACGACGCCTTTTACCGGACTGTCAGCAGGGACATTGGTGATGAGGTTTCCGTCGGCATCCTTGATCTGTGCCCCGGCAATGTTGCTGTACACCTCGCCGTCAGTCATTGACTTGGAGTAGAGGTTCAATGCGTTGGTGGCGGTGCTTTCATAGTGGGATTTCTTGTCGTTGAGGCTTCCCGATACCAGCCAGTTTATGCTCCGCAGCCAGTTGCCGTTGATGGAAGCGCGGCCGTTGGTGTTGAACGCCACACCCATGTCATTGGCATAGGACTGGGTCTTGGAATCCTTGTCGTCAGGATTGAGTCTGCTGCGGTCGCGGCCAAAACTCATTGAGAGAGAGGTGGTTTCATTGACGAGTTCTCCTATTCTCACTGTCCAGAGGGCCTTGGCGCTCGCGCGCTGGTAGAATGCATGGTTCTTGGTCAATGAATTCTTGCTGTATGCGTAGTCGCCGGAGATGTTGAGGTCTCCTGCTTTCTTTCCGAGTGAAAATCCCTTTCCGGCCGATGCCTGGTAGATGTTCGGATTGGTTTTGAACCTGATCATGAGCGGGGACTTTCCGGCTTTGGACTTTACCAGCACCGCACCTGACGTGAGGTCGCCATATTCCGCTGACGGGATACCTCTGATGACTTCTATGGATTCAATGTTGTCTGTCGAAAGTGATCTTACGTCCATGCCTCGTGCAGGTGTGCCGGAGCGGCTGTCATCTCCTGAACTGCCGCTGACTACCGGACTGAGTGTTTGGAGGTTGGCATTGTTGGACATAGGGGCGCCATCGACAATGACGGCTGTTCCGAGGCTGTTCATTACTGATGCCGAGTTGGCTGTTTCGCCCGGGACGATAGGCCGTGCGGTTCGGATGGTGATGGACTGTGAACTGGACAGGTCCGGATTCGTTATCGCTACACCGGGGAGCAACGCCATGGCATCTGCCAATGAACTGGTCTGCATGTGGTCCATAGCCTGTCTTGAAATGTTGGAGGCGGTGCTGCTGCCGGCTTTGTTGCCGGTGGCTACGACCACGACGTCGCTCAGTCGGAAGGATGTCTCCTTCAGTGCTATTTTCAATTTTATGATTTCACCGGTCTTGGCTGTAAACGTGGTGTCTTTCTGTTCCATGCCGTAGAACTGCACGCTGACGGTGACTGTCCCCGCCGGCACATCTTTCAGAGAGAACGCGCCCTTTGTGTCCGTCATTGTGTAAAGTTGTGACGGGGTCACCAGTACGGACGCGAAATCGACCGGCGAGCCGCTTGTTGCGGAAACTACCTCTCCCTGAACGGCAAATGTCTTCTTTGGAGGGGCAGCTTCAACAGAGAGGCTGAAGCAGGCAGCAAGGGCAAGAATTGCAATCGAAAATAACCTATGTCTATTCATTGTTCGTAATTGTATCAAGTGTGTTCTTCGCTCGAAAAAAAAGCCCAAACGGCACGTTCCTCGACTCCACTTATTGCAAAAGTATCACAATAATTGAAAAAAACAAATAGCAAGAAATGATGATTTGATGCGTGAAAATCAATGATTTTGCAGGATTTTCGGCAACTTTGGTTACAGATTTTCCGGTAACGGGTGAACGCGGAAACGATTTTTAATCATTTGTGGTGATTTGGCTTTTTTTTACTTTTTTTCCGTATAGTTTAAAAAGCTGCTTGTCCGTGAAACCCTGCCTTTTTGTTAGCCATTTTGATGCAGTTGTCCTGAAAGTAATGAACCTAACTTTCATAATAAATGCTTTTTTTTTAACTTTGCGATTCATTGCTGTCCACTAAAAGTTGTGGACATAGTTAAAAGTTAAAAATCAAACAAAGTGGGTTCATAGAACCCGTCAAGTTCTTTGTCAATATTGAGGTTAGATTTGTTGAAGAGGTCTTCAAGAGGAGTGGTGTCTGTGAGCGAGATTCCTAGGACCTGAAGGGTGTTGTAAACCGACATCTGAAGTTTCAACTTGTGATGAACAACAGCGACAAGGCAGTATGAGATAATCGCGGTGTAAATCTGGATGCGGACTGCTTTTTCGGAGTCACCCCAGAACTTCTTGATTTTCAGATGCTGCTTCACCCATTTGAAGAACAGCTCCTTTGTAAAGGAGTGCTACTTCTAAAGCGGTGATATCCATTGCGCTAGTCAAGAAAACGAAGTTCTATCCTGTTCCTCATCGTAGAACTCAACGCGCCGGAGTTGCACTGGATAGTCGTTATGGCTCTTGTACGTAGTGAGCTCGATGATGGAGTCAAACAACACGTTTTGGGGCATCTTTCTCTTCCACTTGACCGCCTTGTACTGAAGGTCCTTCTTGGCTCTTACCACGAAGAAAGCTCCGGCACAATGGAACCTGAAGAGCTGCGCAAAGAAGTTGCACGCACGGTCAAAGATGTAGTAGGAACCGGACTCAACCGGTATCTCCTTCATCGCTTGGGAGTCATGGACGGAAGCAGTCGTTATGTGGAAAAACGCTGGCACTTGGGCTTCAACATCGTAGAGAGTATGGATTTTTATCCCGCCTTTCTTCTTGCGGAACTTCGCCCAGCAGAAGACTGCGAGGCAGAGTTTAATGGCTGTGGAATCGAAGGCATAGACCTTTCCGCCGAGGTTTAATATCGTCGTATCATTCAGATTACGAGCGAGTTCTATCATGTAGAAAGCGTGCTCTTCGAAGATGCGGCAGTCCCGATTCTGGTTCGCCTTTGCCAAGTTGCTACGCGTCACGGAGTCCCCGAAACCAAGGAACTTAGCCTTGCCGCTATGCGCCTCCACCGCAACGATTAAGTCACGTAAACTTTCACGTCGCGAGAGTTGCCGAATATAAGGACTTTGAGCTGATTCTAGCAAGAAAAGTGCTTTATGTAGCTATCACCCTGGCACTTACGGAGAGGTGGTTGAACTTGTTTCGATCCAGGTACGATGTTAATCGAGCAAAAACGAATGAACCTTTATGCATAACTGTCTGATTTACAGGCAAAGTTACGATTGAAAACCGTTTACTCCTTAAGCACCTCCTAACTATCTAACTATCAATATTTTCAAAGACCCATATATAAATTTTTAGTGGACACTAATGTTTGCGATTGATTATTATAAGATAAAACTACTATTCCAGACTTCACATCCGATGATTGCGTTAAGAAGATTTCTTTTGTTTATTTCAATTGCCATTGCGATTAATGGTTGTAAATCTTATAGCGGGGAGGCTGAGATTCACATAATTGATGACGCAGGAATACTTTCAAAAGAAGGGATATCAAGGATTGAAACTTCTAATCCGCCTTATCCAATTATTGTTCGCACATATAGTTTATTGCCGACAACTGGATTAAATGACTTCTGTGACAGCGTCTTTCGTGCTACCACTTGCGAAATGAATCCGGGCTGTCAACGATTTGGTGTGATGGTCATTGCCGACGCGAATAATGCTGTCGCAAAATTTGGAGAGTCATTTGATACATGGAATGACTGCAAAGGAAATTATGCGTCGATATCATATTTACAGGTACAAATCGATCGTCAGATTACCCCAGAGAATAGAATCTTAGATGTTTTAAACAAAGCTGAAAACTCTGCAATCAATAATAACGTATTAGTCGGCTATGTGCGGGGTGAACTATTTGGCTTTTTGTACAGTTTTATAAAACCATCACAAAGTTTCTTTTATCGATATATTGTTCATCCTTTTCAAGTTCCGTTTGTCTTCTTAGCCAATTTATTTAAATCTTATTATTTAGCTAGTTTTGTTATCATAGCACTTCTGTTTGTCCTCTCTATTTATATCCCAACAAAACTGCTGAAATCCAAGAAGAATATATTCAATTTGCGTGATGGGCAACATGAAATTAATAATAAGATAATCTCAACAGTATTTGGCTTCTTTTACACATTCCTATACCTTATTCCAAGCTGTCTTGGATTAATATCACTTGCCATATCATTAAGTTTATTTGGAACCGAATTTATAGAACAATGGTCCAATTACTCATTTATGAATGTGACGAACTTACTTGGAAACGCGTCTTCCGAAAGTTCCATCCTTATTTCTGCATTAGCAACTATAGCCTTTTATATCAGTAATACGGAAGATGATTTTGATATGGTAAATTGTCTAAAAACAGCCATTTGGGGATGGATAATGTTCCTCTCCCCACTTTGTATATCATGGGCTGGTTTTATTCTCTATCTTCCCTCCTCAATTTATCCTTTTAATGCTTTTTGGGATAAGCATTACCGCGATTATCGAATACATGGCCTTGGAAAACTCGAGAGTCTGTTTTATACTATGTTAAGTCCAACCCTTGTATTAATTGGGATTTATTTAGGGATTTATTTTGGCTCAAAAACGGGCGTCGTTTTCCATATTGATCTATTATAGAATCTTCGTATTGGCCATAGAGGATGCCTTCAATAAACAGATGCACGCCGTCCATCGTAAGGATTGGGGCACAACAGTTATCAAAGCCATTGAAGAGGAATACGATTTTCCGCCGTTCGTTTATAGAAAGCGTCCGGCCCAGCACGTATAGAATAGGGATTGTCGTTTAATATTTTCAATTTGACCG
>UMDL01043360.1_pt1 | contig 38959 bp, 65 predicted proteins | sample 1964481 | NCBI WGS metagenome assembly UMDL01 (sample SAMEA4835993, study PRJEB28245) | human gut metagenome | biome: gut microbiome; material: fecal sample | place: Denmark | collected 2008 | reverse complement strand
AAATTTGCTTTATTCATATTAAGATATATTTAAAGTTTCTACTCTACTGGATACCAAATATCGTTCTACAGAAGATTTATTATACCATACATCTACTTTTACTTCTTCAGAACTAGAAGGCATTGCAACAAGTCCTAGCTAAATCCATTTGAAATTTAATGTAGGGTTAGTTTGCCCACCAACAGTATATTGCCAAGTAGTAATATATGGTACATTGACTTCAGTTGACGATACTCTGATTTCATAAGTAAGATTAGTATCTGGCAATCCATCTGTAAATCTGAAGGCTACATTAAACCCAATCTGATTAACGTTACTAAATTGATAAGCTTCAAACGGTTTATAAGGCAAATCACGTTTGAATATACATGTTATTCCAATGCATTCAGGTACTGTAATACCGGCATAAGTTGAACCAAGTTGACTTACATCTTGCCAAGAGTTAGCAAGATTTATAGATCCGTTTTCACCATTGATATGTTGCGTCAAGAAAACAGTTACTGTTCTTTCTTTATCTACTTGTAAAGCTGAATTAAAATCTGGAGCGATAAATCTAGAATACCAAGTACCGTCGTATTTAATCGGAGTAAACGATCCTGTACTTTCATTCTTCAATGCTCTAGCGTAACCATCAACTAATATACAAGGATAAGCATTTTCGAAAGTTAAACTACCATCCAAAGATAAGAATCTACTAATATCTACTCCAGTTGTATTTGATCCAGTAGTATCTACATCCAATCTAACTCTAAACGAAGATGGAGCGCTCCAATCGATTATAGTTGTATCCAAATAACCTATAAGATTTGGCTTAGCATATTTATCGTATCCTCTGAAATCACCTAATCTATATGGAGAACCACTGCCACCTTTTGGAAGACCAACATATTCGTAAGTTGCATTGTGCAGTTCGTTCAACTTCAAATTATTAGCACCCTTCAAACCATAGAATATACCCTGTAACTTATCTTCATTTGCTCCAGCAAATTCATCTTCGGTTAAGGTAAATAATGAAGGATGATTGATAGGTTTATGCTTACTCCATTTATTTATACCACTTGTTATTTTAAATGCTGTAGATACATCATTATTTACAGATCCATTAGACGAATTCAAAGTATCACGAATATCGGCCCATGTTACATTTTGGGAAGGAATTATGTCTCTGATCATTGCTTGTTCTCCTTTCTTTTATACTAATTTTAATTACTTATTCAAAGTCCTTTCTATTTATAGTTAAACTACCAGTGACTTTTAAATTACCTTCGATAATTACATCACCGTTAATAATAACATCTTCATCTATTACACCATTCTCAGGACTGTATATAATAGTTTCTTTAACTTCTAATACAGTTCTTTCTGTAGGAATATCTAGATTAAATAATTTAATTATCCACAATATTAGCTTCTTCATAATGTAAAGATTTAAGTTGTTTTTCTAAGTATTTAATTCTATTTTTTAATTTTCTTATTTCTTTATCTGTTTTAGTTTCATAGTCTAATAGATGTCTAGCTGTATGAACTGCAAATATGTATCCTGTTGTGGCATAATCCATATTTAAGAAATCATTAGTATTTAAAACAGCTTCTGGTAATACTTTTTGTGTATACTAAGCTAAACCACCGATATGTGTCTTTCCGTCATCTTCTAATTTCCAGCCGTTCCATTTGAAACGTACTGTTGGTGCTTCAGATATTTGCTTTAAATTTAATTCAATATTTTCTATAATATTTTTTGCACGTATATCAGAAGAATATGCTGTAATACCTCCTGTAGAAAGAATATTTCCAGTTACTTCTACATATCCTGATCCGTATATTGAAAAAGTACATCCGGCACTAGTTCCAGCATCGTTATTACTTACTGCCATGAATATTCGACCCCAATCATAACCGGACCTAACAGAACCTATAACATATCTAGTATTATAACCTACATTTTTCACTGCATCACCCCATCTTAAAATAGGTCGTGCTGTATCATTATCTACAATAGCTAAATCTTGTTCACATTTAATAGCAGGTTGATTACTTAAAAAATAATTACTAGCGCTTAAATTTGTACTTGTAATATCTTTATAAATTAATCTATTACCATAAACATCATTAGTAGCACGAAACGTTCCATTCATTATCAAATATCCCTTTTGTAATTCTAACCGGCTTTCACCTCCCATACCAAAATTTAACTGATTGCCATTATTTAAAAGTTCCATTGCAAAGAGTCTATCTGCACCTGTGTCATTTGTAGCATTTCTATACGCTAATAGTAAAGGTGTTTGATTGCTGTCATTATATATTCTAACAGAAAAAGCACCTTGCCCTTTATTCCAACTATTACCTAAAGACCCTTGGTCTGCATCATATCTTAAAGCACAAAATGCTTTATTATTAAGAGTTCTTATGTAGTTACTGTCAGTCATATATATTCCACCACCATAAGTTTGACTATACCATCCTGTATCTCCTTCACTTCGAAACCAATCAGTTGATAAAACAGAAGAAAAACCGTATCGCAAATAGCCCGTATTATAATCTACAAAAGGCAAGCGTTTCCAAATTGTTGGATTACCATTTGACCATTTTCTAGCATAAATTTCTTCTCTATTTGAAACAAAAGCTAACTGATAACCATACATTCCACTTGTTCCGTGTTTAGTCATTGGTATATTTAATACAGCATTTGCATTATCTCCTACAGGTGGTTTATTATCTGCATTTGCATCAAATCTTTGAATTGTTGCAGCATATTCATCCCAATTAGGACTATTCAGATTACTTATTCCATCAATTGCGATTGTATTAGATTTTGATGATGAAACTGCATTACCTGTTATATTAATTCCCCAAGTACCAGAAGCACCACTACCCGTTTTAGTCGGTGCGTCCGTGATTCCGTACCCAGCCAAAGTAGTCGGTTTAGATGTAATATGAGACCAGGCCAAATTACCGTTAAATGTAGGTGCAGTAACAGTACCAGGGAATGAAGAATTTCCGCTACCATCCAGTAATGTTAAAGTCCTTTTTACAGTCGTAAATGTACCAGTATATTGTCTGAAATAAATAGGTTCATTCCCATCGTTAGCAGTTGCAAATTCGACATATCCAGCATTACTTGCAGTACCTCCAACTCTCAATCTGAAATAATCGTTATCTGCCATTTTTGCATACACCATATCTAAGGAATTAGTTCCTGTAAGGCTAGCGGATATTGCATTGTGAGAATGTGATGATGCTGCTGCACCGACACTAGAAGCTGTTATATTCAAACTCTTAGCTGCCGTAGCGTTATATGTAAATTGGTTAGTTCCTTCAGTAGTACCACCGTTCAATTTAATAACTAAATTCTGCTTGTCTATAACCTCTGAAATAGTCGGCCAACGAGTAACGTATGCTGAAGGAGCAGCCTTCAACAACGCATCCCAATTAGCGTGCAGATCCGAAATAGTTGCTATGCTAACAGCGGTTAACCAATTAGGCTTTTGCGCTTTTAGAACGGCGTCCCAACTAGAATGAAGGTCAGTGATGTTTGCGATGTTTGTCGCAAATACCGAAGGCTTGCCTGTAATATTGCCCCACGCAACGCTACCAGCTTCTCCACCTCCGGTATTCAGTACCTTCAAAACCCCGTCCACCTTAGTGATCGTTGTTCCATCCACTGCCACGCCATCCATAACTGTAGACACGGAAACAGGATCTATTGCATACATAGTAACACCGCCAGTTACTGCTACATTTGCGTCTATGTAAATAACCCCATTTTCTTCATAGATCATCTTATTAGCTTCTCCAATGGTTAGCCCCTTTTTGAAGTGTTTAATAGCGGTTATATCCTGCTCTGTTGCTATGGTTACAAATGTGCTGTCTGCATAACTTTTATCAGCTTTTGTTTCAAGTATTTCTGCAAGATTATCTGTTTCAGCCATACCTGATAGAAAAGCTTCAAGTTCTTTCCATTTATTAATTATAGTATCTGTATCAGAACCTTCCAAGAAATCATTTAATTTAGTTGATACGGATTTTAAAGCAGACAAAGTAGCATAATTTTGAGATACCCATGTTTCTGTTGCATAACCAGTTAGAGCTGTAGTAAGATGTGATTTACTAATTTGTTTATCTGAAGATGCTGCAAGTGCTGACCACATAGCATTTTCATCAAAAGAACTTCCTGCACCAACGTCTTTAACACGAAGTACATTATCATCTCCTTTTGTGATAGTTATTTCGTCAACAACCACACCATCCATAATAGTAGACACATCTACGTTTTCTGTAGCATATGTTGTTATACCACCAGTAATTGCAATATCACCTTCTAACCACAATACTCCATCTTTTTCATAGAATTTGTGTTTATTAGACCCTATAGTAACACCTTCGATGAAATGTTTTATTGCAGTTATCTCTTGCTCTGTATCTAATGTTACAAAACGTTTTAATTGTTCATTTACTTCATTTTTAAATTCGGAAATAATTCGTTTTATTTCAGTATCGTCAGCAAAAGTCTTATCTTTTGTAAAAGATATAGTTTTACCATCTTCAGATAAAGTAGCTGTAGTTAGCGCATTACCATTTCCAGTTACATATATATTACTTATACCACCTACACTTCCTGGAACAATTGTTAATACTCCTTCTTCAGTAATTATAAAGTATTCAGTATCTACAACTAATTGATCCATTATAGACGAACTTCCTTCACCAGGCATAGTTGCATAAGCAGTGATACCACCAGTTGCTGCAATGCTACAATCTAAGAATAATACTCCGTCTACAATTTTAATTAGTTGCCCACTTAATTTTAGACCGTTTATAAAATCTTTTATACCTGTAATACTTTGATCTGATTCAGCATCAACTAGCCAACCTTTTGTAAATGTAATAACAGAATGATCCTCACTTAAAGAAGCATCAACTAATGCATTACCAGAACCAGTAATAACGATATCTCCGATAGCTCCTCCTCCCGGTAGTCCACCACCACTTCCTGGATCATCAGGATCATCTGTATATGCTGTGATACCACCAGTAGTAGCAAGATTACCTTTAATGTATAGAAATCCATTTCTTTCTACGATTTCTATACCATTGATACTTAAACCTTCTTTAAAGTTCTTTGAGCTTAATATATCTTGTACACTATTAGCTACAGTAGTTACATATCTATCATCTGTAGGATTTTCAAATTGACTAAACAATGCATCTCTATCTATACTTATCAAAACATTACCTGCTTTATCTAAAGTATAATATAAAGGATTTTGAAATACTAAACTAAGATTCTAAACAGAATTAGTTATTACACCTTTTTCATCTCCTTCTACTAAAGTTAAAAAGTTTTGAAAAGATGATGATTCCAATTTATTCTATTGAGTTTCATCAAAATTATTTAATCCTACATATTTAATAGTTAAATCTGTATTTGTTTTATTAGACGATGCTCTTAAATAATAACAATTTTCTGGTATTACTACTGTACTAATTGCTTCTGAAAATTGATATAATTTTATTTGATTGTTATTCTTATCATAAGCACCAATATACAGCTATTGCACAGCTGTCGTAACACTTACTTCTGTATTGGGCAATGTATGTAATAAGGGAGTAGTTAACCAATTTTCAGTATCTGTTATTTGGTCTGTAACAAATAAATCACTTATTGTAAAATCATCTATTGTAATAGTAGTATCTGATTTTATAAACAGATTATGAACAGACATACTAATACTACCACCACCTCCGATAATTGTTGTCTGAGTAATAGTTGTACCAGTATTATCTGTAGATTGTGATTGTACTTTGTTAAACCAATCTGGAATAGCTGTATATATATTATTTTTCATAATCTTTAACTTCCGTAACAAGTAATTCCACCTTGTACTAATAAATTCTTATTCATTGTAACATCACCAGTAATAGTACCTCCTGAGAATGGGAAATATGTAATCCTAGCTTCACTCTTAGTAAGGTAATCGGACAGATCAACATCTCCACCACTTCCACCTCCTGTTTCAAGAGTAACATTGGACCATTTCTTTGAAGATGAACTATACACTAAAGCCTATCCGTTACTAGGTGAACTAATAGACACATCACTTAAATCGCTTAATACTACAGCACCTTGAATAGGTCTATCATCAACGATATCTAACGATGATACTTTAATATTGTGCCATTTACCATCAGATGAATACTATAGTAAATCTTCAAATGTCAAATCTGTTATTTGTACATCTAATAATCCACTAAGTGTATTTGTTCTATTTACTTTGTCCTATAGACTGGTAACTAAACTGGATAATGTATCTACTTTCTATTCTAATTCTTTTACTCTCGTAATTAATTCTTGTACATTATCATCCATATCTCTATAGTTTTAATAAAAGATTATTTAGTTGTTGTTTCTATTCTTTTGTAAGAGAATAGGTTTCATTATCTAGAATATCTTTTACATAAGTTTTACATACATTAATCAGTATATTTACTCTACAGAAACGGATATTATGTTTTGTAATATCATTTAAATGTACACCTTCTGTATAATATTCCTTAATCATATAGCGCAACAACCGTTAATACATTTTTTACAAATAATTTGATTATCACATTTGCATTTTACATTCATATCGATTATTCTACATAGATCGATATAATGTTCTATAGAATCATCTAATAGATTATTTTCTAATGCGTAATTTAAAAGATTAGATCTAAATTGACACATCATTATCTTTTCTAAAGACGCTTTATCCAAACACGTACTACAAAACTTAGTAAGAAGATCAACAATATTATAATACAATTGTTCTTTATCTATTGCTAAAGCTGATACAGATTCATTAGATGTTTTTAATGTAACTATGAACTAATTTTGATCGTATTCAGATACATCAATTGAAAAAGAATCTTTATTACCAAGATCTTCTGTAATTACATAAGTATGATCAGTATCTTTTGTAGAATAAATATTATCTTTATTAGATAATTCATCTAAATATATTTTAGTAATATTAGCACTTGCTTTAAGTTTAATTACTAATTGATCTTTACTAATCTCTATACTATTAATATTCATATTGTATATAATTAAAAAAGGCGAGGCAGAGGATTTACCTCGACCCCGCCTGGTTAAATAAAGAAACTCTATTTATTATTCAGATACTTCTCCAGTAATGAATGCTTTAACGAATTTTACAAAATCAGAAGAAGACAGAGTAGCTGCTTTTACATACAAAGTAGTAGTAAGCGGAGCTCTCTTAGTATACTGATTGTCAGGACTCAAGTATTTATTATCACTTTCGATTACCAGACAGTCATAAGTATAACTAGGATTAACTTCCTTTTCCTGTTCAACTACAGGATATGCACCTGTAAATACATGACCTTTGTAACCCATGTTACGAGCTTCCATATCACGTACCTGCTTCCAATAACCATTACCCGGATTACCTACTGTTTCAGTAACAGTTACACCAGGAACTGCTTCAGGAACATTAGAAAGCAATGCACCTGGGATAGTATGATACAGAGAAGCATTCATAACAACGATAGAATATTCGTTAAGTGAATTTACACCTTCGTTATCATCTTTTTCCATTGCTGTAATCTTCAGTTTATTAGAAGCACTAGTAACCGTAACTCTACGATTAGGATGAGCTTCGATCTTCTTCTTAAACGCATCACACAAATTCTGAGCATTATCATCAGCTGCGATTACTTCGTAAGTATGAGTAAACTGCATAAGAGCATCTACAACATCCTTATAAAGAATACGCAATACGTATCTGTGACCAGCAACAATTGTCGCACTAGTTAAATCGAATTCGATTGCAGCCTGTACGGGAGCAGAGTAATCAGTAGCAACAGCAGTTACACAAGACTTCTGAATCGGATTAGACCATTCAATTTTTTTCTTAGTTTCAGCTGCACCTGATGTAGGATCAATTACTGTCATATCACCCTTACATACACCGATGTACAACATATTAGCTGCAGCAGCTGCTGCTTCAGTTGTAATAGGCTCCTTATTTTCATCAAACAATGAAACCATACCAGCGGTCATCTTATTAATATCAGATTTAGTAACATCTGCTGTACCGTTAGCTACAAGTACTGTATTAGTTCTAGTTATCATATTTATAATTTTTTAGTTTATAGACTTTGCGCTTAGTCTAGCTTATCTTCTACTTTCCTAACTTAAAAAGTTTAATTTCCACGTCGATAAGCGCGTTAATTAAATTATTCCATACTAGCCACTTCGTTGGAATAGATTTGATAATTATTTGTGGCTTTAGTTGATAAAAATAGCTAAACTGCTAATTTAACTATTTCCATATGTGTATGTTCTGGCAAATCAGTATATTCTACTGTAGCATTATCAATAGTAATATCCGATGGTTTACTCAGATAAGTAATCTTATATTCGCTTACTTTATAATTTCCATCTGTTATTAATATGATATTATTGTCTTCAATTAATCTTAAAGGCTTTGCCAAACAATATCTTAATCTATGTTCTGATAAAGAATTCTCTAATTGTCTATCTACTGTTTCAATAGTAGATTCTAATGTATCAGAATATTTTATTACATATTTACCATTTACTTTAGTCCAGCATGGCATTTCTGCACCGTCTAAAGGAGATATACCAGCCGTATCACCAAGTAATATAACATAATCTTCTGGGAATTCTACAGAATAACGATTATCTTCAGCAGTTATTTCATCATCAGAATACTTCTTAGTTTTTACTAAAGTACGTAAATCGTCTATTCTTTTTTGATCTTGTTCAAAACCTTTTTGTTTATAATTTATACCAGTATATCTTGTTATATAAAATTTATCTTTGGCTTCATTCAATATAGAGAATAACTAGTCAGAAGATAATTTATTTTCCTTTTTCAACGTAGGATCAATCATCTGTAATCTACGTTCAAATTCTATTTGAAATTCTCTAGGTGTCATATCAATCTACTAATGTGTTTAACTGACTCTTTGTTTGTATTCTCTACGATTCAATATTGTCTAATGCTAATTGTACAGCTTTATTAACAATATCGTTTTGTACATATTCTGGTACTTCTGTTAAGCCTGTTTCAGATGGTAGATTAGCAATAGAAGTAGGATGTTTTACATATGTAATATCTATAGTAAAAGCTCCTGTCATTGATAATTTATCAATAAAAACTATTAATGAGTTATCTTCAATTGTGGCTATAGGAGTTTCTATCCAAGGATTATTGTTATACGTTGCTAAAAACTTTCTAGCTATTTCGTGACTTACTAATTCTACTACAGCCGATTTATCATCTCCCCAATGCAGCACAGCTTCTATGAAGAACATACGACCAGTGTTATTTTCTTGTTTGTTTAATAGATTTTCAACCACTAATTTATTTGTACCTGATTGGAGAGATAATGAAACAGCTTTATCGGTTTTTACTAATCTTTCTAAGTCAGAGATACGTTTTACACTACCTTCAAAAGCAGTTTGCATATTATTCTAACCACTAAATTTAGTAGTTATTACATCGTAATACGCTTTATCCAACCAGTAATCTATTTCTTCAGGTAAGAATGCAGGACAACCTCCAAAAGCTGTATTCTAAGAGTTTTTGTCCATCTCTATTTTAAAAGCTATGTGTAATTCGTCTCTTGTCATATTTATTACTTAGATTTAATTTCGGATACAATTGCCAAGTAAATATCTTGGTTTTTCTTATCTTTCAAGAATGCAATTACATCTTCAATACCAGTACCAATGATATCTGTACCGTAATAATAAGTAGCTCTATTTCTACGAATAATATTCTTACTAAGAGCTTCTTCTATAATGTAATTATATTCTTTGTTATCATTTTCAACCCACAATCTAATAAACTTAGCTGGATTGTTTTCAATATTTTCAGTAAGCTTAGCTTCGATCAATTCATTAGACATATTATCTGATTTAATACCAAACAAGCGTAAACACTTACGCATATCATCTAATGACATCTTATCCAAAGCTCTAAACGCATCACGTTTAGTTTTATTTCTTTTATTTGCTTCAGTTGCTTCAATATCCTTATCGATAATCACATAGTCTTTAGAAGGACTAATCTGATTAACACCATCAGCAACTCTTTTATGTTTTTTTAGGAACAAATAAGATAATTCTCCTTCCGGAGTATCTGTATTCAATATCAAATCGTTTTTACCGATTCTTACGCAATATGTATCCCAAAATGGATTCATCGGGTCCAATGTACCTTCTGAATAACCTAATTTGTTTTCTAATTCTCTTGCTTTTTCTGTAGTAAGACCTGTATATCTACTACCTGAACGAGTCCAATATGTACCAACAAAATCAAAGCAATTGGACCATTTAATCAATCCTGTCCAAGGATTCTTTTTTGTCATTCTAACGATTACTTCCATAATTATATAATTAGATCATCAAGTTAGTAATTATTTCAATTTCCAAATATATTTTAATCGCTTTAAAACATTTTTATTATTATAATCGTAACAACCTCTAAAATGCCTTCTTAACGCTTCCGGAGACATATTATTTTGTCTTGCCGCTTCTGCTATACTTGGATATTCTGCTATAAATTTTCCGTCTGTAGAATATTTTAAAACTGGTTTTTGTAATTCGTATAAATTACCATTTTTTGTTAAATATTTATTTCTTTCTATAATACATTTTTCTGACGGTATTACTTTATAATTTATATCAGCGTATACTTCATTAGGATCAATCTTTGAAGGTATTTCTTCATATTCTGAAGACCATTTCCATAAATAAGGATTGCTCTTACTTCCACGTTTAATTTCCTTTTTAAGTACTCTTAAAATAGCAGCTCTCGAAACACCTGTTTCATTAGAAGCTTCAGTCATACCAGAATATTCTTTTATGAATTCTCCTTTTGCAGAAAATTGTAAAACACCTTTTCTTAAATTTGGCTTTTTACAACCTTTTTGACCATTACTCATTGCCAATCTCATAGCTTCGGTAATTATAAAGAATTCACCGCCTTCTGTAGAATTATATCCGTAATTAGGATTATTTGATTGAAATATTTTAATATATTTTTTTTCAAGTTCTGGAGCTAATTTTGAATCTCTAGTAAGTTCTATTTCACTTATTTCAAAATTATCTTCTCCAAATTCTCTAATTGCTTGATGTAACGGATATTGAGAACCTAATTTAGCTTTACTTTTATGTAATTTAAAACGATTCTCAATATCTTTAGATGTTACACCAATGTAAATTTTATTATTTACTTTATTAATTATTTTATAAACTGTATATATATCGCTCATATCTAAAAATGTTTAATTTTACATATAAACGATAGAATTTATAAAATGTTATTATTTAATGTTCGTTTTTTACTCTCCCAGCATTACCAATTCCCCACAAGCGCGCGGATCTTTCAACATAATGCCCGCATCACCAAGGAAATGTACTGCATATCCGTCCTTAGCATTACTTCTAACTTCAGTGTTAGAGTGAGCGTAACCAGCCGGAGTTACAGAACCAGCGGTACACCAGTTGATGAATTCACGATCCTTACGAACAACCTTAACAATGTTAGCTTCTCCGTCACGACGACCGAGATCCAAGAAGGTCATACGATAAGATTCCAACGGTTTCAGAGTAACCGGATGCAATTGGCGATTGTAAATAGTGTTATCATACAAAGGCATATGCTTAACGGTAAGTTCAATACCGTTACTCATCTTATATGTCTTAAACTGACCACCAAATACAAGATTTTCACCAGAACCAGATACGAAAACTGTATCTACCAAGTTCATAGTAGCTACCTTTTCCTTAATGATTCTATCGAATTCACGCATACCCATTTCACCAGTAAATGCAACAAACTTACGTTCGTTAGTACCAAGTACATTGTATGACAGGTCTGCCAAGAAATCTTCGAGCAATTCAGCAGTCAAACGAGTATAATAACGTCTGTTAGACGGAGCAATCTGTTCCAAAAGACCAGCACCGATGAATACAGGACGACCGTTCTTACCTTTCAGATTACAAGAACCATCCTTATTAACATTATTTACGTTGTAAACCAAACCTCTTTCAAGACGTCTGTACCATTCGCGCATAGCTACCCATTCCTGATACGGAGCCCAGAGATAGGAAACTTTACCAGTCTTAACATCTTTCATACCAATTGCCATTACTGTAGAATAAGCATGACCAGTAATATCGTAGCTAAGACGGAAAGTGGTCAAATAGTTACGCATCTTGAATTGAGTATTATAGTTCAGAATATCTGCCTCTTCACTATATTCTTCGTAAGCAGAAGCCAAACGAGAAATCTGACAACCATTCTTCAAAACATCCGGATTGATGTAGTAAGAAGGATTACCGTTAGAAACAAATACTGTATAAACATACAAGTTACCGTCCTGATACGGAGCATCTGATACACGTACTTGACTCTTGTCGTCAAGTTCCAAAGTAGCACCAGGCTTTATGTTCACATTGGGGCGTTAATCCAATGCCGTTTTTTAAACTGCTGCATGTTTCCATGCAGAACTGACTATATCTTAATCCTCATTTAAAAAGGATTTCCAGCATTTCGAGTCACTTGACTCTACACCGTGGTTAGCGGTTAGTCGATGAACTTTCAAATCTATTTTATCAACTCTAAGACCTTTCAACATTCCTGTTTTTATATAATCCCCAGTATTAGCGTGTTTTTGGATAATATCAAAAGTAGATCCACTTATTTTCAATTGTTTTCGCAATTGCTTAAAGCCTAACACTATGAATTGTTTACCATTATAAACGTTTGTAAACACGTATCCAACTTGAGGTCCTTTACCATCAAATTTAGGAGGATTATAACAAGTAGGCTTGAATAGTTTATGTGTCTTAGCGTGTTCGATATTTTCTTCGGCAGTACACCATTCAAGATTGCTCAAGTAATTATTTAATTTATTTCCATCGATGTGATTTACTTGTTCTTTATTCTCTGGATTATCCAGAAATGTCATAGCAATCAATCTGTGTACTCGATAATCATATCGCTTACCGTTATTGGTAAAAGTTATATGTAAATATCCTTTTTTTGATTTTGTAGGAGATAAAAATTTATTAGTTCTATAAGACCAAATTTTACCTTCTGTGTCACATGCATATAAACCTTCCCAACCAGGTATATCTTTTATTTTATAGATTTGCTTAGCTGCTGATTGTCCATTTTCATTATTTTTCATAATTCTATAAATTTAATTTTTACTCTAAGGTATAAATCTCTTTAGGAGTTTCCAGCAATTAACGGGATTTTTCGACAGATGTTACCATCTGAAGCAGCCTTTTATTTGGTGCTCAAATAAATAAACCGAACCAATTGTCTTCTACCCAAATCTGGATAGGAGTATTGTTCAAACCCGGAGTAGATAAGCTTGAAATAGCTGCACCATTCCATTTTGCATCACGAATTGTAACTGCACGATCTTGATCGATCATCACACCCCATTCAAAACTCGGCTGATCAATAACCATTACGTTGCCAAGACCACCAGTAAGCATATCCAAAGATGTCTGATATCCGCCATCTTGAGTACCGAATACATAAGACAAGATTGTAGATACTTCATACGGTTTTTGCTGAGATGCATATGAAATCTTATTAGTATCGATCAGGTCACTAAAATATTTACCTTTATATAAAACTAATGAGTTTAAAATATTATTATCCATAGTTATTTGTTATATTTAAATGTCCATTTAAAATTTTTAAGCGTTTTTCCTTTTTTACCGTAACAAATATATAAAATATCTCTTGCATAGTACTAAGGTAGTCCTAACGCATATGCTGCTGCAGTAGCGCTTTCGTATTCTGCTACAAATTTTCCATCTAAGGTATACTATATTACAGGAATGCGACGATTAATTGTTTTGCGATATTTACCAGTACCATAATTGATATTATATTTTGCAGTACACCATTCTAAATTAGATACATGATTATTTAATTTATTTTCATCTTTATGATTTACCTATTCGTAATTTTTAGGATTTGGAATAAATAATTTAGCAACTAATCTATGAATTCTAAAGCTTCGTTTAATTTTATTATTATATAATACAACAAAATAATAACCTCCTGATTCTAGCGATGGTTTTAAAATTCGTTCCTAATAAGTTACTAATCTTCCGTTTGGAAATTTATTCGATGGCTAATGATATACTGTATGCTCAAGAGATTTTACTCTGCCAAAATTACTTATTTGATAATCTTGGTATCCTGGAATATTTTTCCATTCTTCTTTCTCTTCCATAATACAAATATTTTAAATTTTAAATAGTACGTAGCTATCGTGTAAACGTATTCCAAATAGTAGTATTATCAGAATTTCTATCAACAGTCTTAGACCGAGAATTAATAGATGTGTTCTTTAAACTATTCTTAAATTTATTTATGGCTGTATTGCTTCCTTCTCGTTTTGCAGCCTCAATAAGTTTATCAGCATTCATAGTGAAGTATGCAGATTCGATTAGATTCTTTATACTATCTTTCGCGTAGTCTTTCTGATATTTAGTTTTACCATCCGAATCTGGTTTTAATATGTAATCGATTAAAACTTTCTTATCCTTTTCAGGAATTGCGACACCACGTATATTCTTTAAATCTTTTATTTCGTTTGTAACGCTATTATAAAAGTCCTGTTGTCTTTGTTTATATTCTTCAAAAGTTCTTTTCTATTCTGCCAATAGCTATTCCTTTTTCTGTTCTTTTATTTCTTTCAAATCTTCTAATGCGTCTTCGGCTTCATCTTCAAGTAATCCGGCATCTTCGTACTTCTGTATCTTCTTATCAATTTGTTTTTCGTTAAAACCTTTTTCTCTAAGTAAAAGCTTAACTATAGACTTTTGATTATTCTCATCTTCTAAATCAATATTATCTAAATCAAATTCTTGTTCAATCTGCAGATATCTGGACAATTCACCACCTTGCTTAACAAAGTTATCCAAATTCTCCATTTCTTCACTAGCATATGTCGGTTTACTATCTTCTTCAATTACCTTCTGGAAATAGTCAATCAAAGAATCAACATCCTTCGGTTTATCTTCATCTTCTACATCACTCCAGTTTAATCTTTCAGCAATAGCATCGAAGAAATTAGTAATAAGCTACGGTTCAAGATCATCTTGATTGTCAATGATAGCGTCTTCTTCCTTTTTATCGTTCTTATCTACTTTTACAGTAGTTTTTTCTTCTTTATCGTTATCCTTTTTTTCTGGTTCTTCGATAGGATCATCATCTTTCTTATTTTCAATTTTACCATCCTTCTTCATCTTTTCAACGATAGGATCATCTTCGATATCATTCTTATCAAATTCCAGATCATCTTCATTTTCAATCAATTGTTGCATTTCTTGTTCTTGCTCTGTTTTAGGGATGAAACTGTCAATTACTGTTTCGAATCCACCTAAAATGTTATTGTGTTTTTCCATAATTAATATATTAATTAGATTTTACTATACATTGTTTTAGATTCTCCGGCTACTTTATTTTTTAAAGCAGTCTTAGCTTTTAATTTTTCTCTTTCCATCGCTGCATTATCACTCATTCTTTGAAGTTCTGTTTCATGCTTCATACGTTCTTTTTCAAGTTCAATCTTCTTATTTTCGATTTCTTTCTTATCTTTACTTTCACGTAATTTAGCATTCAATTCCATTTGTTTAGCAGTTTCATCAGAATATTGCTTTCTTTCAGCTAATGCTTGTGACGCAATCTCCATAACATCTGGAATACCATTACTGTTTTGATCCATGTTTTCAGAACCTTTATAAGCATTAATTTCAGCAACTGTAATTTTTGTATAAGAATCAACATCCGTTTTATATTTGTCTAAATCAATCTTAGCTTCTTCGATTGCTAATTCTTCTTCTTTAACTCTGTTTTGTTCTTCAAGCATTCTTTGTTGAGCTTCTTGTTCAGCTTGCTGCTGTTGCTGCATTTGTTGCATACGTTTCTGTTCAATATCTTCTAATTTGTTTTTAATCATATTGACATTGTCCAGTGTTATGATTTCTGCAACATCTAATAATGTAGCTCCATTCTACATAGCAGGCTGTAACAATTGTTTCAACAAATCGATATTTTGTCTATTCTTAGTACTATCTTCAACAAATATATCCATATCAGAATAGAAGAAATCATCTGATAAAGTTATAAATGCTCTAGTAGCATCATCAAGTATGTAGTTCAAACAAGTCTTATTGTCTTTCCATGCATACTTCGCAGTATTCAACAACATAGTTAATACTTCTTTCTTGGCCTGATTATGATTCCAGAACCAAGGCTCAGTAATATGATAAGACTGAGTAACTGCTTGATTTACGTTTCCTACCAATTCACTTGCTGCAATAGCACCTTGTCTTTGAGGAGTAATACCAGTAAGTCTAGCAACCATATCTTCAATCTTAGCCATAAGATTTACATACTGGTCTATGATATTAGCCATACTTAAATCCCATGATTGGAATTGATTAAATTGCGCAGTACGACCTCCAGCTCTACCTGGAATATCCCAACCTTCTTCAGTAGGATTAATAAAAGCTACACCAAGTGCACTCAAGTAATGCATCCATTTGTTTACATCAATACCCATGGATTTAGGTATCTGAGTAACATCAATCAATGCAACTTTACCTTTATCTCTTGACATAGCTAATTCCAATCTATACCATACTACAATATACATATATTGCAAAGGCTTCATCAGACTTACTAAAGATCTAGGTTTACTATTTGTATTATTGTATATTATACCTGTATAAGGTAATCTTTGTGAATTTGGATTATCTGCTGATACATGCTGATATTCGATGGGCTGTATTCCTATATAAAGATCATCACCAATTCTATAACCTTCCCATACTTCGATAATCCATTTCCATTCAACTTCGATTTCTGATCCAGTTTCTTTATAAGTTTCATCTACTTGGAATTCTTCAATTTCTCCAGTTTCCAAATTAGCAATAGTTACGAAACCGATCTTTTTAAAAGATTTCCAACAGCAATGATATACTGTAATTTGATCTGTATCAAAAGGATTAGAATAAGGTGTATCCAATTTTTTAAATTCCCAATGATTGTAATCAATACCATTCTTACCAATATTATAATTTGCTCCAGCACCCGGTTTATGTTCAATCATGTCTAACAATTCATTTAACTGTTTTTCTGACATTTTATCATAAAACGTATCATAAATTTGTGTAGCAGACATAATCATTTTTCTACAACACCACGAAGCATCGTGAATAAATTCAATATCAGCAGAATGTTCGAAATCAAAGTATTCAGGATTTACTCTTTCTACGAAAGGTTCTCCATTACGAATACCAACATAATATATTTCTTCACCACCAATCAAAGCATCTTTAAATCCTTTATAAAATTCATTTGTAAGATTTAAATTACGCTTCAAATATTCTAATGCGTGATAAGCTGTTATTTCAGCAATATCTTTATAATCTTTTTCAATATACTTGGATATACTTTCTGGAGGCATTATATCACCGTTTTGTAAAGCTTCTTGATATTTTGCAGCACCCTCAGGATCCATTTTACTCATAATAGATGCTTGAATATAATCAATAATCATCTATTTTGTTTTCTCCTGAATTTCACTTTCTGCAATATCTCCAGTACGACATACATTAAAATTAAATGATCTCTTAGTCTCTTCACCAAGTAATTGATCAATATAAGGTTTAATTATATTAAAGTCCTAAGCTGTTGCTGGAAATCCGTCTTTTTGTTTAAATGGATTTGTTACATATTTTAAATCTTTTTCATTATATATACTATTATATAAATCGTAGTATGTTTGCATTTCCATTGACCGTTCATTATTAAACGGAGTATAACCAGAATTACCAGCTCCACAGATATAATCAACACATTGTTCTTTCCATGCCTATGTTTTCTTAGACATTGGAAGTTTCTGCATCGGAAATGATTTTAATTCTTTCATATTTAAAATGTATATACATTATCATCATAATGCTATTCGTTATCTGTATCAAACCAGTTCTGCGCAAAAATAGGTCCATCAAATAGCATCTAATTTTTATTCTCTTTTTCTTTCTCTTTAACCACTACATTATATAGCGATTCTCTATATATCATTATCTGCATTAGCGTCATTACACGGTCAAAGTTACCAACATCATTATAACTTATCAATTCCTACAATAGCGGTTCGGAAAGTATGTTGTAAAGGTTCTTTTTACCTGCACTATTTTCGTCGTTTAACCAGTCTTTTATCAAACCTTCTCCCCATTGTTTTATTTGCTTATTCATATGACAACCCTTCTTACGATTTACTTTGGTTGTAGTAACAATATCATTAATGATATCAGGCTGATCAGCAAGTAAGTAATCACAATGTTTATTGGTAAAATATACGAATATACCTTTATTCTGATTTTCATACATTGCTCTAGCATTATAATACATTAATAACTTTCGAACATTTTCATAAAAATCTTCAGCTGTTTTTGGTCTACCTGTATATTCAGCTACAATGATATCTGAGTAAGATTCGAAGTTCTAGAATCGTTTGTATATAATACAAGAACCTAAAGACGTTGTGCTTGATTCATCGTAGTCATAACTATCGATACCTGCAATATATAAACCGCTTGGTGCATCAACAACAGGATGTTCCCATATAACTATAGAACCAGTAGGATCATCTTCTTTTTCTAGAGGATAATGAGTAATATCTCCAGTTTTCTTATGTATCCATTTTAATTCACCTGTTTCTGTAAATATAAGATCACCTATCTATTTATGGTTTTGTAATTGTTTATTGGTACGTATATTTGCAAGATGTTGTTGTAATTCTTTTTTAGGAAATATATTACCGTTAAAACTAAGACACGCTTCAGCAGGAATAATGCAGTTTTCTGCAACATATCTATCTACAGTAGAACTATTAGATGCATTTTCTACAACTTCTTTACGTAGAGATAATATATAAGATAAAGCTTCTTTTGTTTTAGTATTTCCATCTTTATCCATATATAATCTATTACCATCCTTATCTATATTAGCAAGATTAGTATATTGAGGACAAAAGAATCCACATTTTTCTGTTGCTCCATTATCCCAGATATTATCGAATCCAACACAATTGTATCCATCTGGATGATAGAACATATCTTTCAATGTTGTGAAGTTATTCTTTTTATCATCACCACCTGTATTATGCGTAATAATACCATTAACGATATAATTATTTTGTTCTTTCGCAGTAAGATTATAGATCGGTTGTAAACCAATTGATTCTATCTTTACTATTTTTTCCGCATGTACTCCATTTACGTATTTTCTATGTTTTGCCAAATGATTTTGAGTATATGCGTATATAAAATCTAATGCAGCCTATTTGTATCCTACAGTTAATTCTATATTATCTGCAAATTTACTTACACTTGTAATATCATTTATTTCCAATCTCCATTCACCACTTTTATTTTTTATAAGTCTTCCATTTGAATAATGCTCACGATTATCGGATTTAATATGTCTTATAATACAATGTACTCCAAAATGTAATAATACTTCTTGTACTTCTAATAGTATTTCCTTTTGACATTGGGTAAGTATTAATCTTACTCTTCCGTCTTTATCAATTCTAACATATCCATCTGCATCAAACAACCCACCGATTAATTCAGTTAAAGTGTTTCTATCGTAAGTATGAATGTTTAAAGGTAATCTTTTATTGTGTTTGGTCTAACCGTATATACCCAATTCTCTTAATTTTGGACATATACCTTTTATTCGTAATTCTTTATATTCTTTACCTTCTTTAGTAATATATGTTCTTTCTAGAGAAGTATTGAAATTATCTTCAATATAATTTAATATATTTTTATCACAATTTGATAATCTTGGTGTTTTATTTTTTCCATAACTACCATCACCTATTAACCATCCTATTACTCTTGGTTCCCACATTTTATTCTTGCCAAAGAAAGGAATTTCATCAATTATACCTATCTGATCTCCTACTTTGCATAGATCAGCTCTATGCCATAACCAAGATTTCATGTATTCTCCTTCTTTTCTCTTACCAGAAACTCTTTTTGTTTTTCCAGGAGTAGACCACAGTAAAGGATGATCAATACTGCATTTAATATATCTACCTGTATTTGTAGTTATTTTTAAACATTCTTTTTTAGATGGAGGATTGATATTACTTATATTCTGAGGTACAGCTTGATAAGTATCCCATCCCATTATACCATCCTCAAAAGTAAGATCTTCAATATTTACACAATTACCATCAGCTGTCCATACTCTAGATCCAGCACATACGCATCCAAATGCAATCATTAAACCGAAAGCAATACCATCTTGTTCAACAGAAGGACGTGCAATTGACCATGCTGCACCTAATTCACTAAATGAACCAGCTTCCTCGAATATAATTAATTTACCTGCTTTACCACGTACTCTTGATGGATCATCTTTCAAAGATTTAGCAATGATTTCTGACTTATAACCCATTTCGATTTCATTACCGTATTCATCTTTTGCATAAAAACCAGCTCTTTTATGTAATGTTTTATTTACTGTTCTTTTCTTTGCAAAAGCGGTATTCTCATCGATAAAACCCATATACATCGATACCTTACTCATTATACCATCACCAAGTAAGAATGTCTCGTCAGATGCATATATGTATGATTTTGAATTGGGAATTAGATAATAGTTTCTACATGCTAATGATGCATTTTTATAACTAAAACCTTTACGTCTACTTTTTAATACACATAAATGTTTTCCTAGCTCTTCAGCATTATCAATTGCCTAAAAATAATAATAGTCGTAGTCATAAAAATCAGGAAAATCGATTTTACGACTACGAACTTTCTCCATCTGTCCTTTTTTATTCATTTTATCTTCGTATACAATACGTTCGATAGGGCAGTAATTTAAATAAAAATAATTATATCCGGATATATAATCTCCATCTGGTGCAGTATAACCTTCCAAGCATCTTCTTTTTTCTTCGTCCCAAAACTACGTATATTCAGATGTACCTATAGGATAGGCACAATATCTACCGGTCTCTTTGAATTTTATAGCTGACGATCTAAATTTATCTGAATTATATATCTTTTTATTAAAATCGATCATGATCTGTATTTTTAGTTATTAAAAAACTCCCAACCTTTCGGAAGGGAGTTTTCCTTTAGATTTACACTATGTATAATTTAAAAAAATAACTTGTTAATATGAAAAAAATGTTCGTTTGCGGAGGTCCAATTCGAGAACGACAGTTGTGAGCCTGACGAGCTGACCAACTGCTCTACTCCGCAATTTAATTAGTCCTTCCGCCCGGTTCTGCTCCAGGTCTTTAGGGGTTAGAGCCCTACGTGCTAGGCATATCATACACAACGGAAGAATGTACAGAGTTCTTTTTAGTCTGCTCTGTAAAAGACTGTTTAAACCTATGACTCAAAATTTATGATAAGTCATAAAAAAGACATCTCCTCTTTGTTTTTTAGAACCGTACAAATGGAATAAAACGGTTTTTATTTTTCATTTATATCTAGCAAATAACTTTTAAACGCTGAATCTAATTCGTTCATTAATTCCGAAATTATCTTAGTTTTAGCTTCTTCTATATTTTCTTTAGAAACTATAATACCTAAATCAGCATCGAATTTCTTATTTATCTTTAAATGAAGTGTTCCGCCTGTTACACGTTTAACACCATCTTCTTTAACAAATCCAATCGTATGCCAAAATAAGCACCCTTCAAAAGGAGTATCTGATTTTTTCATAATTAGAGTCCGAAAATGCGTTTAAAAATATTTTTCTTAGTATTTACTAATTGCTTACGAGCATTAAGATCTGCATCAATAGCAGCAATGATTTCGGTACATGTATTGCAATTTGTCAAATCCAATGTATATTTATTAATCTTCTTCATAGTTTCTTTATTTTTATTATGTTATATAAAACGACCTTATATAAGTAAAGTTATTACATATTGTATGAGTTATGCAATCTCGTATGCGTTTACTTGAGCATTACCTCTAATCTTAGTATTATTAAGTTCTTCAGTCTTAACTGCATTTTCCAAAAAGTCAATGGTTTGAATCGTTCCTTTTACTTTTTCAAAACCAGCTAACAGCTTTTGAATTTTTGTTTCATCCAGTTCTTCATCTATAGATTCTTCATAATAATTACTAATGGTATCGAGTTTATTCTGCATTGATGTTAACATCTTTAATAGACGTGTATTCAAAAGTAAACGATACTCATTTCTACATAACTGTTCTTGTTCAGTAAGTTGATAGTTTTCATCACCAAATTTACTTAATTTCAATTTCTTTTCACGTGATTCAGGACTCATACTCTTTACATAAGGACTATTCCAGTAATCACATAATATGATGAAACTAACAACATCATCTGCATGTTTTTTATCTTTGGTAGATTCCCATAGTTTTTTGAATGGAGGTAGTGCCCACATATCAGCGTGGACAACTACCTTATTCGCAAGTAAATCAAATAATTTCATATGCTAAATTAATTTGCTGCTGTTTCACATTTACATTCGGGACAAGCGCAATCACAGCACTCGGTAGCCTGACGTTCCAACTTACGCTTTTTATAATAATCTGAGAGTTCTTTATAGAAATCTTTTATCTTCTGATCTTTTACTACGATAACTCGTTTTTCATCACCAGTAACTTCATAAAATGCGATTATTACATCTCCTGCTTTTACTTCTTCATCGTTAAGAACGCCGTCTTCATCAGCAACCCATAGCCAATCAATACTTGTTCCAGTATAATTTAAGCAACTAATATTTTCAGTATCTTTATCAAACTTAATTAATTGACTACATTTAGCGTAAATATATTTTACCATAATCTTAAAAATTTAATAGTTCATAATATTTTTCATTATAATATTCTAATCGTCTCTCTGCTTCATCCCATGTTACTTCTGCATTAGAGTAATTTGAATATTGTCGATAATTATATGTTATCATTTGATAATACTTTATCAGTTCGATTAGTTCTTGTTTCAAATCTTCATTTGTCATATTTCTCTATTTCATCAAGAATTTTATTACAGCTATCGATCTTTTCTTCAATACGTTTATCTAATGCTTTTAAAAGCTAATCTTGTTTACTTTCTTTAGCTTGTTTACTGCAGTAAAGCATTGCTATTGCATTCCAAGTTACTGCAGCCAGATGTAAACAACCTGTTTCTTCATCTACGATATTACCTTTTTCATATTCCATTAGATGTCTTAACATTGCGCCTTTGTATCGATTATATCCGTCTGGTAGATCTTGCCATTTGTTAGGACCGTATTTATCTGCACCTGCTGTATATACTTTTACGATATCTTCAATTTCTTTTAAAGGAAGTAAATCCCAACGTAGTTTGTGATCTTTATAATCATTCTTCACACTCTGTTCCATAATTCTCAAAATAATCAATTGTATTTTGTAAAGCTTGTGTTAATATTTGTCTTCGTACTTTCTTACCGTCTCCTTTTATATCTTCACAAGCTTTTTGAAAATTATTAGCTATTGCACTTGTGTAATCTTCAAAAGCAATAGAATCAGATTGAATTAATCCATCTGTAACATCCATTAATTTTTCGTATAGCGAATCAACTGATGTTCTAAATGATTTCTCAGCAAATGAACTTTTTTCTAATTCCCACAAGGCTTTTGATTCTTCACGTGTCATATCTTATCCCATTAGTGATTTAAAATACTCTTCTCTACTTAAATATTTCTTCTTGCCATCTCTAGGTGTTATTGTTACACTATCAATAGTGTATTCATCTTTGTTTTTATCATGAATTGTGTTATAAGTAATCATGTCTCCATCTTTAACAAGATTATTTTTACCATCAAATTCATCACTATGCACAAATGATAAACATATATCTTTTTCAATATACATCATGTCATAAAGTTTATCAGCTAAGTAAGCAGCATCTGGGTGTACTCCTTTAGCACCATATTTAGGACTTCTTAACGAGAAGAAATGTTTCCAATCTGATTCAAAGCCTGTCATTACTAATTCAGTTTTCAAAGCGTTTGGTAATACTTGTCTAGCCTGTTGAGGCTTCCATCCTTGCTTTAATAATTCTAAATAACGAAATTCATCTAATTGCAAAGCGTGCATAAACGTATTAGTTGCCGTTTCAACAGAGTTGTTCGTATCACAATCATTATGTTTATTATCGTCATTTACAAGATGCGGAATACTTGAATCATCCCAAGCATATGAGCCTTCAAGTATATCTAACCAACTAGGAATAATAAAGGTTAATTCGTTACCGAATTTATCTTTAGAGTAATTGCAATAGCGTGTCGATTCTTGAGCAAATGAGAATACTCTATGTCTTACAAATTCGTGTGATACGCCTCTATCTAAAGTCCATTTAACAGTAATACGTTTTTCGTGATATTCAGTTGGTTCACAGATATATTGTAAATCATCTAACCAATTGTTTTCTACAAGAACTCTGTAATTAGAAGTAATACAAATATCTCCAACAGAACTACCATTAAGAGTTAAACCATAATTACATCTAGAGTATGGATTTTTTTCATATTTTGATAAATAATGATGGTAATTAATGTCATCTGATGGTATTCTAAGATATATCGTACCGTGTTCAAGCATTGCTCCGTGACCACTAGCAATCATTCTATCTACAAAAGCTTTAGCGCTATCTTCAGTAATCTTATCCTCTGATTTATAACAAGTACGACCAGCTAATTCTATTTGCTTATACATACCGTCTAAACCAGGCTGTTGTTCTAATATAACTACGTTTGGTTTTATCAATTTCATCTTAATTATTTTTAATTTTGTTGGTTTTATCTTTTTCTAATTTTAAGTGTTCTATAAAATCTGAAATTACATCTTCCAAACGTTGTAATTTATCTATAAAATCTTCTATTGTATCGTAATTTGCGATATGCAATTTTACTGTCTTACTACAGTCACTTATTTTTAAAAATGTACTTCGATAAGTATCACCGACAATATAATCTTTAACCATTCCATCAAATGCTACAACATTACTAGTAGATGGATTATTTTCTTTATTTAACCATATTTGTTTTTTATACATAATAATATAATTTAATTATCGTTTTCAATACCATCAGGTTGAGGCATTTCTTGGATTCTTATCGCTTTAATTGTCTTTTTACCTTCAACTAAAGCTTTTATTACTCTATGCCATCCATCTGCAATATAACCATAATCATCTAGTATAACAGGGTGATTTAGATTTGCAGATTGCACTCTTTTAAAATGATTAGCTATGTTTTTAGCATTATTCAAATCAGACCACGGAGAATAACTTAAATCGATTCCTACTAAAGGAAGATCGAATACAGGATAATTCTTTTCTCTACACCATTGTACTAAATTAGCTGCAGCCCAAGAACTATTACCTGATCTATAACGATTTTCAGCAAGCCCCTGTTTCTGTAGTTTTACTACTGGGAATTTGTTCATATCTTTTCTTTAATTTAAGTTTAAACAAGTAAGCGAACATGATTGCTTTTACATTATTATCGTCTGCAATTTTTTCTTTTGCAAATTTAAATGGACTATTACATACTAATTCTATGACAGGCTGTGGTAGATTATATTTTTTAGCTAATTCTAAATATATATTCTTACGCTTAACTATCATTTGTCAATATCTTGAAAAGGTTCCGTTTCTAAATAAATCTTCTTATAATTCTGATTATTTCTTATTGCATCCAAACAATCAGTATCAATCGTTCCAGGTCTAATAGCATTAATAGCAATCAAATAATCTTTTACAGAATCACATGATTTCGATAATCTTTGTAACGCTTTTAATTCGTGTTGTCTGTATGGATTTTTTGGTACAAATATATGATAATCATAAATAAATTTATTCCATTTACTAATCCCTACATGCACAGGTTTATCCAATACAATCAGACTATTATACGGCTTATGACCTTTTCTAAACAACCAAAATAATCGCTGTAATATATTGTATTTTTTAATTACTATTAATGAGCCACCTGGATACTTTTTATATGATTTCAAATACTTTCCCATTATATCTTAAATATTAAAGTTAACTGTACTCGATCTTTTATTATCTCAGGTATTAATGCTTTATTTACATAAAGCTCATCATCTGCTTTTCCTTGTATAAGGATACCTTTTTCTTTGAATTTACTAATATATCTACTTAGATTATCTGGAGTAATACCTAATGTTTTTCTTATCCATTTTCTGTTAGCTGTAGAAGCTACGTTTTTACTCTCACCGAGAGTTGGAACAAATGCCATATCAAGTTCTACTAACTTACTAAGTAATTCCAACTCTCTATCAGTAATATTCAGTATCCCATTTAAAGATTTTAGAAATTCATAAATCAATGTATCCTTAGTAACAGTCTTTACTAATTTATTCATTAATTTTATTTTTAATTGAGTTTAATACTTTAATCAAATTGTGATATACTGTTTCTGCTTCAACCTTAACACATGTCTGGATATCACCTTCATTATAAGCTTCCATCATGCTGTTGAAATCATTAGTATAAGTATCAATCAAAGTATCTACATATTCTTTAATTTTTTCCAACTTAGAATCTTCTTCGTCTTCGTCGTTCATTCCAAGTAAATAGCCATCGTTTTCAAGAATTTCTGCAGTTTCTTCAGATAACTCGATAGAGAAATACTTATCACCAAATTCAGTCTGACTTTCTTTTTCAATGAAGAAAGTATCATCTTCTGTTCTGTTCAAAACATCACCTTTTTCCAAATCATTGAAAGCCTTAATAACCTTATAACAACTTACTTTATTCATAATTTTATCTGTTTATCTTTATTATTAAATTCTATTTCTTTTTGTCTATAACCATCAATATAACCGTTTTTATATCCTTCTTGATAATGTACTTCTTTATGCATTGTGTTTCCCAAGTAAAAGGACAAGATCATTATAAAAATGATTATTAAAACAAATACTATAAAATATACTGTAATCATATTTATTTTTATTAACTGTATATAAAACGTTAATCAATTTTAATGGTTATTTTTATTAACATTTATTAAGTAAATAATGTAATAAAATAAAAAAGCCCTACAGAAGTAGGGCTTAAAACCAATATAAAATGAAACAAATTTATTTCTTTATAGATACAATATCGTACGGTTTTACTAATTTAGAATCCTTAAACAGATCGAATTCCTTAGCAAACTTTTTAGGATAAACGACTGTATCTCCAAGTTTTATATTTTTATTACCTTCCATAGATGAATATACTGAAGGAATAGCAATAACGATACCAAGTTCAAAATCTGATTCCTCTTCTTTTACTGTTTCTTTAGTATCATATAGATTATTACCTTCTTCATCCTTTTTACCATTAGGAATCTGTTCGATGTAAGTTCTTTTAACTTTAACAGGATCTAACGGCTTAACCAAAAAATCTTTCTCAAAAGTGTATTCAATACTATTTACAACTGTTTCTAATACTTTATCTTCCATATCTATTAATCTTCTTTACGTTTAAAAATATAACCTTGTCTACAAATCGCTTGTGCTCTTACACTGTTATAACAGCCTTTATCTATGAGAGCGCATCCTTTGCAACCATGTACTACATCTTCCGGTACTGCCACATATTTCTTACCTTTAAATTCTAGATATTTCGGTTCTTGATTATTGTTATTATTGTTATTTGCCATGACGTTAAATATTTTGAGGGAACCCGTTTTTACAAATAACCTCAGTAACGGGTTATAACTGAGCTAGCTTACGATCTAGACCATTATTAGCTGTATTAATCAGTACATGTCGTATCTTAAGATTTCAGTCTGTACTTAGCCTGATTAGTGACTTAGGTGATTACGATTCGCGGATCCTTACGACCAATTATTCTTTTCTAAGTTCTTGTCTATACTCAAGTAAGTCATCATATAGTTGCAAGTATAAATCATCTGATAATTTGTATTCTATTTCATCTTTCACTATTACTTTAGAATTACAGTCATCTAGGATTATTCTAGTATTTTTCTTTCCTTTTTCGAAGAATTCTTTTTCATAATGTTTAGCAATCCATAGACAATTACCATATTGCTGATCATCTTTACTTTTTATCCTATAAAAATTCATTTCTTTTTATGTTTAAAATACTTAATCTTAAGTAAGAGAGAACTCATTGTGATTAATATTGTTAATATAATTAATATATTTATCATAAATATTATATTTTATATTCAACAATATAAACGTATTATACTCTATTTATGTTACCATTATGTTTAATTTATTAACAATTTTTATTAAAATATATGTTTATTTAATAGTCATTTTTTAAATATTTTTAATAAAAAATTTTTGGGAATAAATGCGAGCGTGTGAAATATAAAAAATAAGTACCCCCACCCTATAAATACGAACGCGTGGACTTGTACCAATCCAGTCCCCCCGGTATGAAATTGGGAAGAAACACCCCGGAAGGTATCTTAAGAGCAGTTAAGTTTTTGAGAATCTTATGTAGCGTAATGATTATTAACTTAAAAATATATAATTATGTATTACGTAGCAAAAACTTACAAAGTGTTCTGTCCGGCAATTACAGAAGTAATGCTTAAGTAAGGATATTAGGGTTTTTATCTAGTATCCTTACTCTTACTTAGAGTATTAATCAATAAAACTTTATATTATGCCATTGTGTAGAATCGATTATGATCGTTCTGAGAAGAGAGAGTATCAGAACGATGAAGACAAAGGACATTACTATCTTCATTTAGTATTTGTACCTAAGAAACTTAGTGTCTTATCACGTTGTATTCGTGGTACCAGAGTAACTGAGTATGAGATGAATGTGTTCCCACCGAGAACAAATGACAATTCCTTGGATGTTGAAGCAGAAAAAGAACTGTTAACGTTGTTTGACAACAAGGAATTGGGTGATGTTGTTGTAGGACGTGCTGAAGTGCCTATTCCACCAACAATTATGACTTATTCAACTGACTCAAAGAATCATCAAGCAGGTGATGTAATTATGTCAGGTGATAGTCCTCGTATCTATGATACGGTTCAGATTGTTTGTGAAATGGAAGTGAAGAATGGGGAAGAGATACCAGTTATCCCCATGAATCAGCTGATTTCTCGTGCGCTTGCAATGCGTGAGTACAGAATAAATAGCGGAAGTTGGTATGATGCAGCAGATTATGAAGGATCAAACGATGATGCAGATGATGCAAATGTAATCAACGATGATCCAATTCAGCAGCAACCACCTCAGCAACAACAGCCTCAACAGCAACGTCAGCGTCCACAATTCACAAAACGGTAGGAATGTAATAGGTAGGGAAGTGGGGTTTATCCTCGCTTCCTCACCTTTCCTCTCCAAGCACTAATGCATAATTATAGTACTACATCAAAACACTAGGTAAGATGAAAAAAATACATTATCTTGATACATTAGTTATCATCATATTGATATTTCATATGATTTTTGCTCTATTTGGAGCGATAATTATTATTCCTTCAGGAATATTATCATTATCACAAATCATTGAAATCATCAATAATCTGTGCATATCGTATCTTATAATAAGATTAGCATGGATAACAGAGATGAATAACCATAAAAAATAAATTAAAATCATCATCATAGTTATAGGCGTATATACTTTAAACCTTTATCATTATGGACTAAAAACAACTAATCCTAGGCGGGTGGAAGTTCCACTTTATAAGTTTGGTGACAACTTGAGAGACTGAACTTGGTCAGTCATTAGGAGAGTGCTAAATGCAATTCATAATGCTTTATTGAATTAGGTCATACCAACATAGAGAATATTTGGTATGACCACATTATTAACTATTAAAATTTATCAAAAATGAAAACAGTAAAACAACCTGCAGAAGTACTATTTAAATCATTAGACTTTGCAGACAAAGTAGTGATGTTACCTATCATAGATCGTTTTGCCAATGCAATACGTACAAACTGTGATATATCTATCATGGAATTAAATTCACATAATAATAGAACAACAGAAATCACAATAGATAATGCTAAGAAAATGTTTAAAATTCTTAGTGATTTAGGTTGTCGTACATCACTAGGTGAGAGTTATGAAGACATTATTAAGTCTAATAATTCACAAAAAGAATGACACACAATTCTTTTAGCTGATCCAGGAACAAATAAATTACAAATAATTAAAATATTAAGAGAAAGATTAAATCTTGGAATAAAAGAAGCAAAAGATTTGGTTGACGCTCATCCAACAGAAATAGATCTTGCTAAATATAATGTTGAAAAATCAAACTATTTGGATATATTATATTCATTAAAAATGTCTGGAGCTACTGTGCAAATTCTTAAAGAACCAAGTATTTAAAAATAATTACTCAAAAAACTAATAACTTTCCAAGTTGTTGAGGACACCAGTTTCTTATGATAGTATAGTTGGCAGACGTAAGGGCGTACTCAGCTGCCGTGTGAAGCAGTGAATTCTGTGGACTGATAGAGAACGTGTAATATTCAGGCTATGCGTTACGTAGTTATAAGTTTTAGGTGTAAAACACAAGCTCGAATGGCGAAAATGGTAGACGCGTCAGACTTAAACTCTGATGAGCAGTAATGTTCATGCGGGTTCAACTCCCGCTTCGAGTACAATTATTAATCTTTAAAATTAAGTCCATTTTATTTAGAATTCTTAGAATCGACTTTATCTGTAACCGTTTGTGAAAATAGTTACAGATTTTAAAATGAAAATCTAGCGTGATTTTAGCGCTCTTATATATTTCAAACAGAAACAAACCGTATTCTTTTGTTCTAAAGAATACAAATTATCTTCTTGCGTTGTGAAACGCACTTTCCGCGAGAAAATAATAAGTAAATAGTCTTGGTAGGTCCATGTAAATAGCACTTAACTGATGCAGTTTATACTACTTATTATTATATTTCTAACTCAGCCATTGACAGTCACAAGCCTGTAAAATCGTTTGAATGAGGAGTGGAAATATTCTACGTAGAAAGAACTCAAGGATAAGAGTATAAAATATCCATAAAATCCTCACACAAGATTACAGCCACAAGAGTGGTAGCGTACGAGTGTGAGGATTTTAAAAATGAAATTGGTGACTTATAAAAAATATTAGAGACTTATGAAAATTATTTTACAAATCATTTTAGGAGCTTACATCATGTTAAGCTTTGCTTTAGTAGCTAACCCTGCACTATTAGACAAGTATGATGTACAATTCATCAAAGATTTAATCGACAAAGCAGCTCAATATAATGTTGACATTGTCTTTTTGAATCTTGTATTCGTATTTATTATTACTTGTATTGATTTTTACACAGAAGGCTATGAAAGCGGAAAAGAAAAAAGGAATTCAGAAATTCCTTGAAAAGTTTGAAAACAACTTAGGATTTTGCATAGTATTTGTGTTAGCCTACTATGTAATCCATACTTTATTAATTTGGCTATCACCTTACATTTTTTAAACCATTATCAAAATGAAAAAATTTAACTTAAACTCAATGAGTAAAGTATTAGTGTTTATCATCGGCTTATTGATAGTCGGTATTGCACTTATGAATCTTGCTGGATGTACCAATCCGAGAAAAACAACAGTTGAAAAAGATTCTATCGTAGTCGAAGAACCGACAATGAGCATATCTCATTTCGGAATGACCTTACGAGCAATAGAACTGGATACACAATATAACGACAGTGTAATCCAAGCAATGGACGAAGAAACATACAAATGTGTTGTTGTACATTTAAACGACACATTTGATGATGTTTACTATGAAAAGGATTTATACAATCCTAAAATGAGGAACATTTTTAAACAAATGATTGTAGAAAACTATATCAATAATAGGAAACACTATGATGATATAGTAAAAATTATAAAAGAAAGTAGGAAATTAGGTAAAATTGAAAGAGAACCAGATACTATTCCTAGCAAGAGTAAACCTGACACATTACTTTCTAAACAATCTAACAATATACAATCTACATCAAGGAAGTAGCCACTCTACCTTCTTTATTTATTTAATTAACATGTTTTTGACATTACAGAATATACTCCGTTGTGAAACGCGGTATATTCACAATATTTTACTCCGTCAGAAGATGACAAACTTGTGGGGCGTAAGTAATATTACACTTTATAAAGAAAAAGTGGATTGTAAAGCTTTATATTGTGCGTATCCATATATTATGATCGTGCGGGAGTAAAAATCAAGTATACCGATTCAACAATGTATTAAAACTTATTTGGTAATTAAAAACATTTTATAATCTAGTTTGCTTTACTTTAAAATTCTTGTCTGTAGAATTTAAAATCAGCATATTGATTAAATCATACAAATCCAGATATGCCTGGCTCCGTCACTTATTGTTAAATTAAAACAAAATGCCTATGTAAAATGAAAAAGATCAAAAAACTTTTAATCAAAGTAGCGTGTTACATTCTAAAGAAATGTACACAAATCAAAACAGATGATGACTCAAAGATACAAAAAGATCTTGAAAAAATTTGTTTTGAAGAAGGACACAAATGGGTTACTGATCATCCAAAAGATGTAAGTAAACTAGTACGAATTGAAGATCGTACATATTGCTCAAGATGCGGTATGTATTATCATAAACATAATTATAAATTTAAAAACGAAAATTAACATGAAATTAATTATTTTTGCACTTCCTCAAGAAGTAGAGTTAGCTCCATTCATAGAAGGACTTAACCAATTACGTGAAAAATTAAACTTCACTACAAAAGTTAACATACTAGATGAAACAGATTTAGAAAACGATCTGATTAGAAGCATGAAAAACGATTTCATGAAATGCATTGATCATATCGTAAAATGCTGCGGAAATCCAAACAATATTCCTCAAATTGCTTTTATGAGCAATTTCTATTCTCATTTATCATATGGTTTTGGAATGAAAACCAGTAACGTCAAAGCATTGTTTGAATCATTAATTGATGAATATAAAATCGATGTAAATAAAAAATACATTGAAAGTCACAATTATGAAATTGTAATAGAAACAATTAAAAACACTCTTTCGATAATGAGATAATGGGAAAGACGTACAAAGATAGTTCTTATTTAAAAGATAAGACTAAACCTAAAAAGGTAAAACATAATAAAATGAAACCTTATAACAGAAAAGAAAAATGTTAACAATTGGACAAAAATTTTATTTACCGTATCATCATGCAATTGGTGTGGTAAATTGGATTGGTGAAGAAAACGGAATTTACAAATCTGAAGTTTGTATCAAAACAACTGAAGACTACAACGTTTGGTGTGATAAAAAAGGAAATATGCCTCACACAAATTTAAAAATTGTTGAGGAAATTAAATTCAAAGAAAACGAAAACGTTGCCATTGTAAATGGAAATGACCGTAGTAGTTTTACTATTGCAAAAATCATATCTTCGGAAGTAACAGGAGAAAAAGGTTATGTATATAAAGTAAAATTACAAAACGGTGAAGAAACTACGGTACGCCCTGAAAATGTAGTAAATCTATTTTCAGTATTAGACGTATTGCTGCCTCTTGCAAATGAAAATTTGTTTGAGTTCACACTCATTCTTAAAAAACAAGAAAAAATTAAAAATTAATGCCCGGATAATTGAAAAATGGTGGACAACCCCAGAGATGAGGAGATCTTCTCCTCATCTTTTTAAAATGTAACATCATGAAAAAAGAAAAGAAACTACCTAACAAAAAAGTACGATTATTATTAAAAAACAAAGAAAATCGTTTAATTTGGGTGACAGTAGACGTAAAAATTACAAAAGAATACGAAAATAGAAAAGGTATTCCAATGTCAGAATTTTCATTTACACATCTATTCTCTAATAAAGAGAGTCTTGGAAAAATTCAATCATCATGTATTTTCTAAAAACAACTTATGAATAAAAAACAAACTAAACATTTAATAGGTGTTTATCGTAGATGTATTAATGCTATGGAATTTAACAAAAATACTAAGCATTATCGCAATATGTTAAATACTAAAATTAAGGATTTATCAAAGAAAAATGATATTTCTATCCCAATCAGATGTATTTAATACGTCAAATCTTTTTTAATAATCAATATTTACTAACTTTTTAAATTTTCAAAATTATGAAACATTTTATGAAAAACTTCGGAATGATCTTAGGAACAATGTGTATGATGGCAGTAGAAGATGACGCATGTGCATCGGTAGACGGATTCTCTCGCCCAAACAAAGAAATTATGGACGAAATCAAAAAAGAAGAAGAAGAACGTATCCGTAATGAAAAGAAAAACGCAGCAAAGAATCAGATGTCAGAAGACAGTTGTCGACAGCAGTATGAAGCATTACAACTCCGTAAGAAACGTGCAGAAACAGACGCTCATGCAACTCGTTTGAAGAAACGCACCGAAGAAAATCAGAAATACCGGAATGGTGAATTGGACACTGAAGAACACAAGGCGAATCTTGAAAAGATTCAGAACGAATATGAAGAAGCTATTCGTAAATCGGATAAGGAATTCAGTAAAGCTTGTGAAAATCTGGAAACAGCCAATCCTTCTGCGTATCGTAAAGTTGTCCGTGGTTGGTAATTACGAACTATCCTAAAACTGTAATTTATTTCACGTTTTAAAAAATATTATAATCAAGTTACGAGTGCGGCTTAGCGGCCTAGAAAGTATAAGTATTATGATATTTTTACGATGAATTAACATCAACTATCCGTACTTTATGTCAGTATAGTGGATAAAATTTATGCTAGACTAATGCTTTAAAGGTCATGTTAGAACATCTCGTATCTTAGTATCAATGATGTATGGCGTATAGAAGAGGGGCCTTCTAACTAGTCCAAGGACGAAAAAACCTTTAAACAATCAATGTAGTCAATGAATGCTTTTATGCTTATAGTTCAATGAGTCCCAGAAATGGTTGAGCACTTGCTATACATTGATAGTTTTCAAAGCATTTCTTATAATTCTAAAGTAATGAGTACCTTTGTGTCATCATATTAATTTATTCAATTCTTATGGAAACAGAAAATCGGAATAAATTTAATATGACATTACTTTAGAATTTCTATTTTTTAAGTATAGTATCTTTGATCGGATACTATACTACTAAAATAGTTTATAATTTAAGAGATAGGTTCGAATCCTATATATGAAGCTACCTTAGACGTGAGATAGAATAAATCATTTCTATTCAGTGCTCCAGTTAACCGGCGGAAGGTTTGGATTATAAACTATTTATCCTAAATATGACTGTTAGGTTATTATACAATCGTTAAGACGAGGGTTCGACTCCCTCTAGCTCCACGTCCATAATACAATAAAATTATTATGGTTTTGTAGTGTTTTCAAAATGTTTCACGTTTGCACCATGTAAAAATAAACGTGATTATACTATCCGAACCGCAAGGGACAAAAAAATTAGAGTAGTGGTGGGGATGGGCTACTCAAAATTACAAAGCAATGCAGTAACTAGGGTTTTGATCGTGTTATACCGTGCGCCAAGTTCTTAAATCTTTGAACGGTATATTTGGGGCTATTTGGCTTTGATTAGCGATAAGATGTAATGAATAGGTCGTATTAAAAAGAAATGACAAACATTTCGTAACTGACTATACTCGTATCGCAGCATGATATGAGTGTCTAAGGTGTCTCACTACCAAGAAACAGAAAAGTGATTTTGAGTAAAGTCGACTAACGGAGAAGTCATCTCTATATTATAGAGAAAATGCGGGTTCGAATCCCGCTACTACTCCTAAACTTTTAATCAATAAAATTATGTCAAGAGAAAGAACAAAAAATCAAGAAAAAGCAACAATAAGAAATCATGCAATTATGCAATCTGTTAGCATGATTATTAAAATTACACAAATCAGAAATAGTACATTATCTAGTGAAGTATACAAAAAATGTAATCGTGTAATCGAATCATTAAATGATTTACGTGAAGCAATCAATATGTCTAACACAATACATTGGAAAAAACCTGATGAATAGAGGAAGACATAAAAAGAAAAAAATTATCCCGTTAACTAGTTTTTGTAAACCTAATGATTGTATAATGATTAAACAATCGTATCTTGTAGAAGGATTTAAAAATAATAAAAGAGTATTTAAAGAATTAATGTCGTTTGACTTAATGTTACATATACACGTATACGGTTGGTTAAGAAGAAGAAAAATATCTGATGGATGGGATAAAATAGTTATAAATAATCAAATAATAGATATAAATCATTAAAATGTAAAATTATGTCCGGACTTAGAAAAAGAATTAGAAGAGAAATTCCCCAAAGCTGGGAAACAATCTTAAAGAAACACAAACTTATTAACAAGTTTGTAGAATATTGTTATCTTTCTCTACCTGATTATATGAAAGGTAGTAAGATGACTAGTGGGAAAAGAGGTTATATTTTAGGTACTTGGAGAATTCAACATTTATTCAAGAATACACAAATTTATAACTGTTTTCAAGGTCAATACATCAATATTGATGGTGTTAACTGGTACGACATTTGGACAGAAATATTAGTTGAAGAAAATAAATATCAATAATATGGAACTGGTACAATATGTCAAATGGACTAAAGAAGGAGAAAGAAAACATTTTCTTGAATTAGCTAAAATTCATCAAAATGATTCTGATTTAGTAGAAGCAGTTGTCAATGAATTAAAAGTTGACAGATTAACAGCAATGATAGCTGTTACAAAAATGAAAGAAAAAATTAAAGAATTAAGAAAATAATTATCAAAATTATGAAAGAATTACAAAAAGGCGTATATATTGCGCAAGGTCCTGAAACAAACGTACTGATACGTTTATCCGGAAAAGCTCCAATGCTTGAAGTAACTACAGCGATTGATTTAAATGCCTTCTATAATAAAGGTAAAATCGTTGAATTAGCTTTAAACTCCACTGAGATTATTGACATTATGTCATATCCAGAAAATTATGTATTCTATGAGCCTGCAGTAAGTGACTCAGTATACAACAAAGGAGGATTGGAATCTTTTAAAGGAAAAGAAGACGGAAATTCAACCACAGATGAAGAGTACGAAGAATTCAAGAACAAGTATCAAGAATTCATCAATTGGACCAACGACATCGACCGCGCTAAGTCAAAATTTGTAATTTGGTTGAAAACAGAGAAAAAATTCTCCATCAATCAAGGAAAATTTATTCTTAACGAAGTTATTCGAAGACTTCAACCAAAGCTAGCGTAATGAAACAAATTGTTTTTGAAATAAACAAATTGTTACCAAAAAAATACCAGTTTTCATTAGATATGGTTCACCAAACACCACCTAATGAATCTGGTAAATACGTATTAGAATTCTTAGGATATGCTAATAGTTTTTCTAAAGATCAAAAAACATTACCTGAATCTTTACGATTAAAATGTTTACGAAACAATCAAATAGAAAAAGTAAACAAATGGATTAATAGAAAACTATTTGCAGAAAGTATAGAAATTCTAGAAAATGAGAAACGTCCAGATTGTAATACAGATTTTGTACGATTAAGAATCGCTACAAATATGATTTACAAACTAGACGTAAGAAAAGAAGAAAAAGAAGAATGGGTACAACAATTGCATGAAGTATATTACGAAAGACGTAGAGCAATTTTCGAATATTATGTAAAAATGATAGCGCAATTACCATTCTGAAAAGGATTACGGTCATTGGATTGACCGTAGTCCACTAAATTAAAAAGCCTATGGATGCAGAAATTATTAAATTAGTTGAAGAAGCAAAAAATGGTTCTGAAAAAGCTTTTAACAAATTATATTATAAATATAAACCAACTATTTGGATTACTATTTATAATATTGTTAAAAATGTAGATGCAAGTGATGATTTAACATCAATTGTGTTTACAAAAGCTTATTCTAAATTAGAATCATATGTAAATCATATCTCATTCGAAATGTGGTTAAAAACAATTGCAATACATTCTGCAATAGACTACATTCGTAAATATAAAAACGAGTCTTTAAATAACTATATTGATGATGAAGAGTGTAAAATTCAATTAGGAAATTGTGAAAAGAGTCCAGAAGAACAATTAATTCTATCAGAAAAGATTAAAATCGTAAATGACACAATACCCACTCTAAAGAAGAAATATAGAGATTTATTAACAGCTCGTATCTCCGGTTTATCCTATAAGGAAATCGAAGAAAAATTCAACATTAATGAGTTTGCCGTGAAAAGCCTCTTAAACAAGGCTCGACAGAAGCTCAGAGAGAAAATTAACCAAATTGTTTAACTTAACCAGTTGCTACATGATTAGTTTAATCGCTATGTTTTTAGTAGTCATGATTATCTTTGTAATAGCGCGCATTTATAAAGATCATCGTGTGTATACAAGACTTTGTCTGTATGCATTAGCTACGTTTGTGGCAGCTTCCTGTGTCAAGAGTAAATTAATTGACACAGAATCGGATTCTAAAGCAGTAATTGCTGTTCAAAATCCCACACAACATTCTGTTAATCATGCAAACTTCGACGTAAACGGAGAAGCTATCGATCAGCAGAACATTAATGTTGTGAGTCAGGAAATTGAAAGTGACACCGTAATTACTGAAAATGAATCACCGATTTATGAAGCTTGTTTAAACACCGAGATTGAGGACGATAGTTGAAAGAACTTAGAATTTTTATAAGTCACCCTTTTAATCAACTATCAAGTATTAATTTTTAAAACATTATCAAAATGAGTAAGAAAAATAAACCAGCAGCAAAGTCTGCAAAAACAACTAAAGTAGAAAAACCCGAAGTAACAGTAATTAACGAAACAAAGCCGGAAGGCGCAGTAGAAAAACCTGAAAACAAGGAGATACCG
>UMDL01008755.1_pt1 | contig 40269 bp, 59 predicted proteins | sample 1964481 | NCBI WGS metagenome assembly UMDL01 (sample SAMEA4835993, study PRJEB28245) | human gut metagenome | biome: gut microbiome; material: fecal sample | place: Denmark | collected 2008 | reverse complement strand
TGCTCAATGCAATAGTGTAAGAAAGAGTTACTTCGCTTGATTAGCCCAGTTGGTAGGGCATTATTTTTTGGTAATAAGAGTCATCGGTTCGAGTCCGATATTAAGCTTTTTTTTTTATACTCTTTCTAATTTTCTTTGCAAACTTATAATGTAATAGTGGAGGTTCGGTTACTTCGAAAAATATTGATAATGGTTATAAATTGAAAAATACCGAATCTAATAGTCTTTACATTTATTAATATCGTGGCGTAGTTCAATGGTACAACATCGGACTCATAATCCGAAGATTGCAGCGTTCGATTCCTGCCGCCACTACCTAAGTCGTTGTTTCCCAATATGTTAGTATGGAAAACACACAAATTGACAATGTCACAGATAGTAATTTAAAACCATTCTGTGACATTTTTATTATTATTTTATTTTTAATTTTAAAATGGACAAATATGATGATTTAATTACACAAGTTAAAGTGAGAATGTTTAAAAGGGTACCTTTTACTTTATATAATTACGTTAGTGAAGAAAGTGCTTTTTTACATATGCTGAGTAAAAAAGGTTATGATAATGATATCGATAATTTGGAATGTTTGCAGATCGAAATAACCGATGATGAGAAGAAGAATATTAAGAAAGGTGTTAATGGTCGCTTTGACGCTTTTTCGAAATATATTGAAGAACGCACCGATAATACTATGAACGTGTTTATTATGAAACAATATGGCTGTGTTTTCGTAGTAAAACCAAAAGGAATATGCTTATAAGGTTTTTTAACTATATCACTTTATAATATTTCACCATAAAGTAATATATTTGCGAAGTAAGAAACAAAATGAAGTTCTAATGAAAGAAAAGATAGATATAACACAGCAGGTAGGCATTACAGAGAGTGGTGAAATTGCTTTTAATCTTGAAGCGTTTGATAATCTCCGTAATGCCAACATTATTATAACAAAAAGGCTTACTGATAAGTTAATCGATAAGTTGATTGAAAACAAGGATAAGATAATTCTTCATCTTACTTGTACCGGAATGGGTGGTACTAAGATAGAGCCATTTGTACCTACATTAGATGTGACTTATGAGAAATTCAAAAAATTGATTGAAAAAGGTTTCCCTATCAGTCACGTGGTATTGCGTATTGATCCTATTATCCCTACTGAGAAAGGTGTAGGTACAGCGATAAAGGTTTTTGAAAAATTTGCGCCTTTAAAAATCGAAAGAGTAAGAATATCAATTCTTGATATGTATAAACATGTTAAGGAAAGATTCATTGAAAAAGGTATTCCGTTGCCATTCGAGGACTTTCATTCACCGTTATCGTTAAGGAAGTCGATATATGATATATTCATTTATCATTCTGATAAGTATGATATTGATTTGGAAGTGTGTGGTGAACCTGGTATTAAGAGTATTCCTTGCCTTTCACAGAAGGATATCGATATTTTAGGAATGTCTGATAAAATTACTCTTGTTGGCAGTGCCGGGCAAAGAAAATCGTGCGGTTGTCCGGCTAATAAACATGAAATATTGAGTGATAAACCTCATCAATGCAAGAATTCCTGTCTGTATTGTTTTTGGAAATCATAATAATTTAACTTATAATGAAAAATAATGGTGAATATTGATATTGAGGAAATAAAGAGAAAAAATGAAGTCATCGATAATGCGATTGTCGAACTAAAGAAGAAATATATAGGGGTCGACGAACAAATTGATGAAATAATGAGCAATGTAAGGACATGGTATTGTTATCCTCAGTTACAAGATAGACCTTGTGTTATAAATTTATGGGGACTTAGTGGATGCTCGAAGACTGATTCCGTTCGTACTATCGCAAAATTACTTGACCTTGAAGAAGACTTGATTTACTTCAATTTTGCTGACATCAATGAGAAGAATGCGTGGGAAATAGAGAACGATATTGAAGATAGCGTCGGTAATAATAAGAGTAATAGAATTATCGTATATGATGAATTTCAATATGCTGCGACTCTCGACAAGCAGAAAGAGGAAAAAGATAATAAGGGAGCATTAAAGCCTTTTTGGGAATTGTTAGATACTGGTATATTGAATAAAAAGCCTGAAATGCGTACCTTATTCAATGTATATAAGGCATATCTTATATTGAAAAGAATTGTAGATACAAAGTATCCGATAAAATTAGTCAATGGAAAATGGCTTAATAGCGAAGATTATATTAAAAATCTTGATGGATATGAAAGAAAAAATATCTTTGAGGTATTTATTGAAAGTGAGACAGAAATAAAGCCGAATATCGGGTGCGATATGGGTCAAAACAATAATGGACCAATTAGAATCGATAGTAAGACAAAGCGTATAAACCGTTGTGTTGAGTTAAACCCTTGGTTTATCGACAATGTGGTAGATGTATATAACAATGTAAATAACAGCAAGTTCAGTACCGATAATGTCGATATAAGGAAAAAGATATACTCGATGAATGTTACTGAGTTGATGGAATTCTTTTATAATCTTTATCATTCGTCGTGCAAGGGTTATAAATTGGATTTTAAAGACAGTCTTGTCTTTGTAATTGGAAATCTTGATGAAGCGTATGATGTAAGTTTCAATGTTAATCCTGATATGTCACCGGATCAATTTCATAAAATAACAAAGAAAATTACGGTCGTCGATATTAAAGAGGCATTAAAAGATAGATTCCGTAATGAACAGATTGCGAGATTAGGCAATATTCATGTTATATACCCTTCATTTTCGAGTCGTACATTCAAAGGTATTATCGATTTACAATTATCTAAATATGCGAAAGAGGTCGAAGATAGGATAGGCTGTAAATTAACTTATGATTCGTCTATCAAGAACATCATATATAGAGAAGGTGTATTTCCTACCCATGGTACGAGACCTGTATTCTCGACAATACAGGAAATTGTTAAGTCACGATTGCCTGAAGTAATGAAAGCAATGACGGATGCTAAATTGGCACAGAAATTGGATAGTCTTGAATATTCATATTCTAATGGATATGTCAGGGTGAAGACATATGATATTGATAGGAATTTATTAACGACGGTTAAATCTAAATTAAAACTTAGGGTTGATAATCTTAGGAAATCGACACTTGATGACAAGCAAGCCTTATGTGCAGTACATGAAAGTGGCCATTTCGTTGCATATGCAAGTATTTACGGCAATGTTCCAGCCAAGTTAATTTCCGTGGCGACAGAGAGTGGTACTGGAGGCTTTTTATTGCAAGATGATGACGAGGATGAACGTGCAATAAAAACATATGATTATTATATGAATAACATCAAAATTGCACTGGGTGGATATGTCGCAGAAAGAATCGTGTTCGGTGACAATAATAAGACTAGTGGCGCAGTATCAGATTTGAGGAAGGCAACTTCAATAGCATCTAAAATGGTACTAGAATTAGGAATGTATAGTGCTGTATTTAAGAGTAATATACTTAACATGGATAGTCAATACCTCGTAATTGATGATAAGAGAGAAGATTCAAATAGGACTATAAATTGCATCATCACAAGGGCAATAGAAGAATTGGATGAATTATTCTCCGATGATGATTATAGGATAATGCTCAAGAAGTCATCTGATTATTTATCGACACATTCAGAATTACCGAGGAATAAGATGAAAGAGATATATTCAATTATCCCGAATGAAAAAAGAACTGTCAGAAATGACAGATTTTATAGAGATAAATTGAAGGATTTTAAATAATAATCGACATTATGTCAGTAATCGATAATATGGCATTAAAGTTGCATTAATAAATAAGAATAATAAGATAATTTTTAATTATGACAATGGATTTTTTTGAAAAAGTGATGAATGGTAGCGCTTTTGGAAGTGAATTTTTCAAGGCTCTTGATGAAGCGACAAAGAACATACAGACAAATGTTCATACAGTCTGTGAGAAATGGAAGAATGGCGAGTTGGTATCCAAAGATGAGGAAAAGTATGAGAATGGCAAGAAGACATTGGATGTACATCAGTCAAAGAATATTGAAATCGAAGGAAATCCTGTAAAGACTGATGAGAATAATGGATGCGTCCGCTCTGGCTCTTGTGGCAGTGATGGATGTTGCAATAAATGTTCTTGCGGTAAGAATGAATCTGGTGTAAATACAAAGGATGAAATAAATAGGCTTACTTTGAAGGTTGAAGAATTGTCAAATAGGAATAAGGAATTATACGAATTAAATAAAGATATTCAAAAGGCAAATGATGATTTGCTTTATCGTAATAATTCTCTCGTAAAGGAGAATACATCTTTAAAGGCGAAGTTGGATAAGTTTAAAAACTTGTTAGAAAGTGAATTTTAATATATAATTAATGGTATACTAACTGGTATACCATTTTGTTATTTTATTACGAAAATAGGTAAAGATAATATATCGTCATCAAATCTATCTTTACCTATTTTTTATTATTTTTAACATTTAAAATTTGCATTCAAGAATTTAATTTTGTACCTTTGCACCATTAAATAGTAAAACGATGAAAAAAGATTATTATAAGATATTAGGATTGACCGATGCTGACAAGAAGCTCGATGAGGACAGTTTTTCAAAAGTACTGAAAAAAGTCTATCGTAAGTTATGTCTTAAATATCATCCTGATAAGTTCGCCTCTAAATCTGATGATGAGAAAAAGCAGGCTGAAGATAAATTCAAGGAAATTACGGAGGCATATTCAGTATTAAATGATGCCGAAAAACGGAAAAAATATGATATGTTCGGGACAGTTGATGGTGGCGGTTATAATAATGACAGTGATATTGATGAAATATTCCGTTATTATGCAAATGCTGCAAATCCATTCGGTAATCCTTTCGGTGAAAGTGATGGCTTCCGACAAGGCAGTACAAGACAACGAGGAAGTGATAAAAAGCTTAAGATAAACATTTCATTAAAGGAATTATATGAAGGAGGCAATAAGAAAGTCAATTTCAAATTGAAGCAAACTTGTCCTAAATGTGGAGGTAGTGGTCTAGGCGAATATGGCAAATATAATGATTGCCCTTATTGCAATGGTACTGGTATGGAAGTTGAGAGACGAGTAATGCCTAATGGATATTTTGAATCACGTCATCCTTGTTCACATTGTGGTGGAACTGGTAAAACGGTTGTAAATGGCTGTTCACACTGTGGTGGAACTGGTGTTGTAGAAAATGTCATTACGATGAACATAGATATACCGTTTGTTACTGATTGTGGTAAGGAATACGTAAGACGTGGTGGTGGCAATATGGGTCAACATAATGGTATTTGTGGAGATTTATATGTGACATATAATGTTACAAATGATGTAGATGGTTTCTATCTTAGTAGTGATAACCCTTTTGATATCATTAAGCATGAAGACGTTAAATTAATTGATTGCCTGTTAGGCTGTGATATCAATATCACTCATATTAATGGTAAAAAAATTAAGTGTCATGTGGATAAATGTACCCCGACAAACACCTTCATTACAGTAAAGGGTGAAGGTTTACCTAAGCCTGATGGAAGTCGAGGAGACCTTAAGGTCGTCATTCGGCAGCAATTCCCATCATCATTAACTGATGATGAAGTGAAATTATTGAATAAATTAAAGAAATCAACAAATTTTAAATAATGAATTATAGTGCAGGAATTATACCTTATCGTGTCAACGATGAAGGTGAAATGGAGTTTTTCGTAGGACATCCTGGTGGTAATCATTGGAATAATCGCTATTTATGGATGTTTTTGAAGGGTGGAGTCGAAGGCAATGAAAATTGGTCTCAAACAGCAGTTCGTGAATTCGAGGAAGAAACCGGACTTACCCTTAGTGATGAGATGGTTAATAGTTTAATCCCATTGGGTAGTGTGTTACAGAATAGTCATAAGACTACAATTGCGTTCGGTTTACATTATCCAGATATCGACCCGAATACCTGTCATTCGAATTTGGCAGATGATGGTAGCTGCTATGAGATAGACAGTTATAGATGGATGACATATGATAAGCTTAAAGAGGTTACACACAAGACTCATCTAGGTTTTTATGATAAATTAATTTCAATTAATAATGAAACTTATTAAAGACAAAGACCCAATTTTTTTTACTGATGAATATGATGTCGTTTTGTTAGGTACATCTACCGCATGTTCGTTAGCGAGTGGTTTTCAAGGTAAATTAGCAAGGAAATATCCTTATGTCGATGCCGAGAACGATAAACAGCCTTACCGTGACAATCGAAGGTTAGGTACTCGTCTTACATTAAAGAAAGAGGGGAAACCTATAATTTCATTAATGTATGTCAGTAAATATAATGATAGCCGTAATGTTACTATTGATTATGAAGCATTAACCAATTGTTTGTCTACTGCCAATGCTGAATTTAAAGGTAAAAAGGTAATTACTACCATTGTAGGTTCAACAAAAGTGGATGGTAATGGAGAAAGGGAGAAATGCCTCGAAATTCTTGAAAAATGCACGAAAGATCTCGATATTGATGTGTATGACTATGAACAGTTGACATATTCGGAAGAAGTGGCTAAAGTTATACGTCCTTTGTCGGATAAGTGGATAAAGGAAAAGATAAGGACAACAAAAAAGCAGAGAATTGAGGAAAGACAAAAGTTATTAAAGGAAAATTATCTTAATAAGGTTAATTATGGCGGTGAGACTTACTAACACGACACATAAAGGCAAATTTGATTATAAGACCAACGAGCATATTAATGGTTATGATACTGTACGTCTAATATATAAAGAGCATAGTTCAGAGGCGAGCGAAAACGACTTCAATAGGGTAATGTCTATGTCTGAAGCTAGGGAACTTTCAAGAGAGAAATCACTTGATTTAATTGAAATAAATTCGTCTGTAACTCCTCCGATTATTAGATTATGCGACTATTCTAAATTCATATGGGAGCAAAAGAAAAAGGAGAAGTCTCGTAATAAGAACACCACAACATTGAAAGAGATACAATTAAAGGCAACTATTGCTGATAATGATTTGGAGACCAAAGCACGAGCAGCATTGAAATTTCTTGAAAGTGGTTTTAAGGTTAAGGTAGTATTAACATTACGAGGTCGTGAGAATACACGAAAAGAGTATTCAAAAGGTGTATTCTATCGTTTTCTTGAACTTGTCGGTGATGATGCTGTCTTTGAATTGAAGCCAAGAGATGATGGCAACAAGACGATTACGATAATAAGGAAAAAGTAATTAAACGTTTATTATAATGATTACCGATTGTAAAACACATAGTGGAAGATACATTAAGTATACGGGCATAACAAAGGCGTATATTGAGGAAGTAAGAAATTATGACGTAATAAGTCCTCAAGAACAGAAAAGACTGCTTAGTTTGGCTCATAATTCGGATAATCAGGTCAAACAGGAAGCAATCAATAGATTAGTTCAAAGTAATCAACGTTTTATCATATCATTTGCCAAGAAATGGTCTCAAGAAGATAATTTACTTGATGTCATAAACGAAGCAAATTTAGGATTATTGGAAGCTATTGACAAATATGATACCGATAGTGATAATAATTTCCTAACTTATGCTGTATGGTGGATTAGAAAATATGTCAAGGATTATCACAATGTTTATGATAATATTGTCAAACGTCCGAATGCGAATAAACATAATCTATATGTACCAAAGGCAAGACGATGGTTTGAAAATAAATATCATCGAGAACCTACTAATGAGGAATTGATAGAAATATTACATAAAAAATATAATTATGTTATCCAAGACCCTACAGATCTCGATGAGTTAAGACCTTATACAATAGATAACAGTGATATTGATAATGAATTGAATTTGTGCGAAACTGATAGACTTTTTAACGAGAAAACTGCCGTCGATAATGTGAGTAGTGGCATTAACGATGAATACACTAAGTCATTTGTCAGTTTCTTATTGGGGAAATTAAGTGATACCGAAAGGGATGTGATAGTCAAAAATTATGGCATAGGTTGTTTCCCTAAAACTGTTGATTCTATCGCAGATGAGTTGAATATTCCGTCATATAAAGTAAGAAGCATTTTAAAAAAGACACATAACAAATTAAAACAATATGAAAATTTCAATTAATTTAACTGATGAACACATCAAACTGTTGAGGGTATTGAGGTTCGAGAAAATTGATGAGAGACATTACGGTGTCGACAACTATATATTGTGGGCTTGCGGTTTGTCTTCCATATGGGAAGATATGGCAGCAATATTAGGCTATCAAGATAAAGTAATCGCCGAATCAAGAGAAGACCCTATGGGAGCAATCTGTGAGAAGGAAACACAGGAACATTTGGAGGAACTTGATGCATTTTTCGTAGAACATATAACAGATATGGAAGAAATATTGCATCAATTCTGTACTGAAGGTATTAAACCAGGCAAATATACTTGTCTTGACAATGTTCATTTGTGGAAATATGAGGGAGAGAAGCAAAAATAAAATAAGGCGTAGTAAAAGCTACTACACCTTTTAATCTTATTTTTCACGTAATAATTCGTACAATTTAGTAATTTCTTGGCCGGTGAAATGTCGTACAGAGCCATCGGCGTCTGGTTTACCTGTCGCTTTCTTCGAGAAAAGTGAACGATATGTATCCTCTTCGCCTTTGTCACGTGGATGATAGATATGTCTCATCAATTCAGCGTGATTAAATTTATCGTCTTTAAGCATATTCATCACAGCTTTACGTTTCATATCTACATCGTCATTTTTTGTCTCAGTTATAAGATGATTCACATACTTATATACTTCTTCTTTTACGATATTCCTTACCTTGTTACGAACGATTGCTTCATCTATCGTTGAACGTAACATATCATCTATCTGTTTTTTGATTGCTTCGTTTAACATATAAAAATATCTTTTTTAATAAATATTAACCAAATGCATTTAAATTAAATTTTATGGAAGAAAATAATAACCATTCATATCGAATGTATTGTTTCGTTGAAAGACATCTTTCGGCGTTAGATAAAGGTATACAGTTAGCCCATTCAATAGTCGAATATGGCAATATTAAGGATAAATCAGAGGAATATTCTATATGGTCTCATAGGGATAAAACTATAATTGCCCTTAATGGAGGAACTGTTAATGATTTGAAACAACTTGAGACTGATTTAACAAAAAATGGTATTTGTCATTCAATTTTTCTTGAAGAAGATTTGAATAATGCAATGACTTGTATTTCCGTATTGGTCGATGATAGAGTATTCGACAAAACCAAATACCCTAATTTTCTTGAAAGTGGTGGATCTGATGTATTGGCTTTTTGCTTTATGGCGACAAAGGAGAAATACGAACAGTGGTTGAAAACCATCGGTGGCGAGAAGAATCGTTATCTCCGTGAGTTATTAGAAAAATATCATTTGGCAAGATAATATATGACAAACAGTAGAGTATTTAAACCTATCAGATATTTCGGCTCAAAAGGTACATTCTATAATAAATTACTTGAATATTTTCCACCGAAAGACAGTTATAATATGTATGTTGAACCTTTCGGTGGTTCATACACGATGGGATTATCTGCCGATTTGCCGGATAAAGTATGTGAAATATACAATGACAAAGAACATAACGTCTATTCATTATATAAAGTACTATCTGATAAGACACTTTTCGACCGTTTTGAGGAATTATGCAGTTTAGCCGTATATGATGAGTATACAAGACAGAATTACAAGGAAGAATTAAAAAGAAGTGACCTTGACATCGTTTCGAGGGCATATTATTTCTTTTATGTGAATCATACAAGCCATAATGGTATTGGTGGATTCAGTATTAACCCAATTATCAGAAGAGGTATGGCGAAAAGTGTTTCTGATATGCTGTCTTGCATTGACAGACTGCCAGAGTTACATCAGAGATTAAGTAGGGTGATAGTTACAAATAAAGACGGTATCGACTTGGTCAAGAAGTATAATACCGAAAATACATTCTTGTATCTTGACCCACCATATGTCCAATCTACAAGGACATCAGCAAGATATATCGAGGATATGGATGATGAGACGCATAACCGTCTTATTGATGCTTGTATCGGGTCTAAAGCTAAAATATTAATCAGTGGCTATGATAATCCATTATATGATAGATTAACTGATAATGGCTTTACAAAGTATCAATTCGATGTAAACACCATTGGTGCAGATAAGAAACCAAAAGTAAAGGTTGAGACGATATGGAAGAACTATTAAGATTTTTTAACCGTAAAAATTTTGGTTATTGAAAAATAAGTAGTATCTTTGCAAACGTTAAACAAATAGTAAAATCAATATGAAAAAATTAATGTCAGTTATGACACTCTTGTTAGTGTCGATTTTAACCTTTACCTCTTGTCATAGCGTATCACCTGATGCTGATGAAGAAGCGGTAATTGTAAAGAAACCTTGGTTCATAGGTCACGGAGGTGTTGAAACCGATGCTGTACCGACAGGTCTAACATGGTGTTTGTTGTCGTCCCACGGTTATTATTTTAAAATTGTCCCAGTTAGGCACGAAATTGCAATGGATGATTTGTTTAGTGACGATAATACGCCTCTTGATTTCCATACGGTAATTATTACTCAAATTGAACGAGGTAAATCACCAATTTTGTTACAGAATTACGGTGAGGATTGGTTTAATACAAATATTAATAATTATTTTTGCAATCTTGTTCGAGATCATATTTCACAGCATAGTCCATTCGATTTGATGTCAAATAGGGCAGTCCTTAACGATATTGATACCAAGATTCGCCAACAGATGCAAAACTATATCGCTCAATTGTCTAAGAAGAAGGAAATGCCTGTTATTATTAAGGAAGTTATTATAGGTAAGGCTACTCCTAATAAGCAACAATTGGATGAAATGAACAGAACTGCCAAAGTAGTACAGGCAAAACAGACCCAAGAACGTGAGTATGAAGTACAAATTGCCCGTGAGAAGGCAGAAAGACAAAAAGCAAAGGCTGATAAGGCATATATGGACGAAATGAACCTTTCCGCAACACAATTCATCAATTTGAAATGGATAGAGACTGTAGCTAATAAGCAAGGTGCGAATATTGATGTTCTTGTCGGAGGAGGAAGTGATCCAATTTGGAATATTAAGAGATAATATATTTTTAACTTTAAATAAATTAATAATTAAATTATGAAGAAGTTTATTTTTATGATTTTGGCTGCAATTTGCAGCATTATGACTGTGTCAGCACAGTCGCAGAGTAATTATTGTGGAAGTTCAAAGTTTTTTGATAATGTCTCTATCGGCGTTGTCGGCGGTGTAGAGACGAATCTCAATGATTGGAATGCTCCACAGGGTGCTGTTGCCGGCATTGTATTGAATAAGGAGATTTCACCAATCTTCGGTGTAACACTTGAGGGTAATACAAATATTAATGGTCTCCGAAATTGGGCGAGTGATGCATCACATTTCCATTGTGCGAATACCTTTGATGGCTTGAGTGTCTATCTCACTCCACGAGTAAATTTGACAAATGCGTTGCTCGGTTATAAGGGTTCTCCTCGTAAGTTTGAACTCGAAGCTGTCGCAGGTCCTGGTTATGGATTTTGGCTACACGATGAATACAATGCGTTGCTTGTTAAGGCAGGACTTAATTTAAACTATAATTTGAGTAATGCATTTACGGTAACACTTCGTCCTGCGGTAGTATATAATTTGGATGCAAATAATGCCCATTTTGATACTCGTAACGCAGTAGCACAGTTGACCGCAGGCATTGTATATCACTTTAATACATCTAATGGCACTCGTTCGTTCAAGAAGGCAAAGCTTTATAGCCAGTCTGAGGTAGATGCCCTCAATGCTAAGATTACGGATTTACAGTCAAATCTCGAAACTGCAAATAAGGCAGTTAAGACCAATGCAATTAATACTGTAGATACTGTCTATACAGAGAGTCCATCTTCATTGGGTAATGTCGTATCATTCACATTGAACAGTGCAAAGGTCGATGAGACACAGATGGCTAATCTCGACAATGCAGTACGTATATTGAAGGAAAATCCTGATTTGAAGGTGACTTTGAAGGGTTATGCCGATAAGAATACCGGTAGTGCAACCTATAATAAGAGATTGTCAGTTCGCCGTGCTGAGGCTGTGAAGAAGGTCATCGTTGATAAGTATGGTATCGACACTGATCGTATTGATGTACTTGGTGTAGGTGATACTGAACAGCTTTACAACGATAATAATTGGAATCGTGTCGTAATCTTCGTCGAGAAGAAGAAGTAAGCAATAATTAGTTAAGTAAATTCTTGCCACTATGTTGGAAACAATGTATTGGTAAGAATTTTTCGTTATATTCGTAATGCAATGGCAGAAATCATAAGATATTGTTTGACGAGTGAGGAACACGACGGCGAGAACGTTTTTAAAGTATGCCGCCCCGAAATAATGGGTAATCCATTTACTTTTTTACCTAAAAATAAAACGAAAAATAAAAATTTAGTAAAAGTAAAGACGAGAGATGAAGCAATAGACCTATATGAACCTTATTTTGATGCAATGATAAAAAAGGATAAAAGATTTAAAGCTGAATGGGATAAAATGTTCGATGCTTATCTTAAATATGATACTGTCTATATAGGTTGCTTTTGTGGTAAAGGGGAAAGATGCCACGGTGATATTATTGCGAAGAAGTTGAAACAAAGGGCAATTAAGCAAATGTTGAAGAATTTGGATATCAAGAAAGATTAGCGTAGATTCTTACTGAAGAACGGATTGTCTTTCAAGGTTTCAATTATATTTTCATAGTGTTTACAAGTGTCAGGAAAATTAATTACATCTTCTTTTGATAAATCAAACCATTCGTTTAGAATTCTCTTTGAATCGTAATGATTATGCAAAAATGTTTCCATGCGGTACATATATTCAGTAGGATGAATATCTTTAATGCATAAAACTGACGAATTACCGGTTTGTAACTTTTTTAAGCGTTTATTCACATCATTTTTGGTAACGCCTATCTTATATTTTTCGTTCGTTTCATCGTATATTAAATATACATTCCCTTTCATATAATAATAATCGGTATTAATTTCGATTATAATATAGGATAATCACTAATATTAATCAATTAAGGAATATTAACTATTGAAATTAGGTAATGATAGGATTTTTTCGTATCTTTGCAATGTGAATTATTAATATAGTGTTGACAATGTTTCAGGTAAAGAAAAAATCAGGCAAGCCTTTTAAATCAGGCAAAAAAGTCAATTCGGTAAAAGGAATCGTGACTAATGAGAATGATCCACAGAAGCGTAATGCATATATCTTTTATGATGACGATTCCGTGGTAAATATTGATATTTGTGAAATTATAACTAAAAATAAATAAAATGGAAAGTAAAGATTTGCAGAAACTTACCGATGCTATTAAAGGAAATACTAAGGCATTGGAAAAATACACTTCAATAATTGATAAACAGAATCAGAAGATAGATGCCCTGACCATGGCAATTAGTGAATTGAAGACAACGATTAAAGGTAATCCGAACGATTAATAACATATAGATTATGAACAAGAAATTTTGTGCTACGCACCATCTTTATTACAATGGGGCTGAATGTCCTATGTGTCTTAGTGAGAGATTAAATTACTATGATCATAAGTATAATAGTAAAACCGAAGACGTTAAGCAAGAAAAGGCTTTCAAGAAAAAAGACAGAGAAATTAATGAAGATGATATTTCTAAATTAATGGAAAAATTCAATAAGAAGTAATGAAAAAATATACATTTGAAGATATCAGAGAGAAGGGTCTCCTTCTTTATGAGTTCGTGAGAGGTTCCGTCAGTCAGGGAATAAACACCCAATCAAGTGATATTGACCACGGAGGCGTATACCTTGCTCCGGCAGAACAATTGTTGGGACTTGGATTAGATTATCAAGACGAAATTAAGAGTGAGAAGGGTGATGATGATTGGATGGAACTTAATAAGTTTATGAGACTATTATTGAAGTCAAACCCTACGGTCTTGGAAAGTCTGTTTATCGACGACAAGTATGTATTATATGAACACCCGATAATGACCGAGATCAAGAAGCATCGTAATGAGTTTATTACTAAGGAATGCTTTGATGCCTTTTTCGGATATGCAAAATCACAGGTACACAAGGCACGAGGACTTAATAAAAAGATTGTTCAGCCTATTGTAGAACGTAAGACGGTTCTTGATTTCTGTTATACATTTTATAAACAAGGTAGTACAAAGATTGAAAATTGGCTTGACTATCGTGGTTTGAAGCAGAAATATTGTGGTCTTGTAAATATACCTAATATGATGGAAACAATCGGAGTATATTATGATTGGGGTAATCATTTTTTAAATGAGAACATTCATATTGAGGAATTGTACGGCGCATACGACAATATTGGAACATATTCAACAACCGATATCATAACAAAGATGAAAAAGTCTACTGATGATAGTGAAAAATTAAAGTTAGAAGAAGATTTGAAAAAATGCCATATGTGTAATATGGTTGAATTCATAATGGATTTCTATCATCTTGACGATATGTTTGCTTTACGTGATTGGTATTATGAACAAAGACCTATTGGCTATAAGGGTATCGTGAACGAAAAAGGTACATCCAATGAATTGCGTCTATCGTCAGTTGCAAAGGATGAGAAACCTGTATGCTATATGACATACAATAAGAATGCCTTTAGTAGTCATTGCAAAGATTATAAGGAATATAAAGATTGGGAGAAGAATCGTAATCCTGTTCGTTATGAAAGTAATTTAAATAAGAACTATGACGCAAAGAATATGGCACATAGTTTTCGTTTAGTCAATATGGGTATCGAAATCGCAAGGGGTGAAGGTGTTAAAGTTGATAGGACGAATATTGACCGTGATTTTCTTTTGGCAATCCGTAGTCATCAATATGAATATGATGAATTAATATATGAATTAGAGGAAAAGGTAAAGGAAATGGATGAAGCTGTTAAGCAGACATCTCTGCCCGATAAAATTGATATAAATATAGTTAATGACTTACTTCTTCAGATACGTAAAAAGCAATTACATTTATGACAAAAGATAAATTTTTAGAAATCTGCCATTATTTAAAACATATCCTCGATGGTAGTGACTTCGTTAGTCACACGTATGCCGTTGGTGGTGCTGTTCGTGATTTCGTAATGGGTAATGAAATCAAGGATATCGACCTTGTAGTTTCATTACCTTCCGGAGGTATTAATTTGGGGAACTGGTTATATGATAATGATTTCTTGATTTATAAACCAGTACTGTATCCGACATATGGTACCTCAATGTTTCAGTTGAAGGAATTTCCAGATATTGAATTAGAAGCCGTCCAGACAAGAAAAGAACAGTATAAGGATAAGAATAGCCGTAATCCTGAAACAGCCTATGGCACTATACAGGAGGATGCAATGCGCCGTGATTTGACGATAAACGCCCTTTATTATAATATTGATACCGCAAAGATTGTAGACGTTACAGGTAAAGGTTTAAATGACATCGAAAATCATATAATTAGAGTTACCTCTGACCCTGATATTGTTTATCAAGACGATCCCCTTAGAATATTGAGGTGTATTCGTTTTGCGTCAAGATTTGGCTGGAATGTTGAAGATACCACATATTTTGGAATGATAAGGAATGTCGATAGGCTTGAAATTATCACTAAGGAAAGAGTTAGAGATGAATTGAATAAGATGCTGCTTGTTAAGAAGCCTTCGATGGCACTAAGTATGATAAGGGCTATAGGAGCAATGGATTATGTTATTTTTGCCTTGGGATGTACATATTATATCAAACAAAACAAGTATCATGACTATAATACTGTATGGGATCATACGATGATGGTATTGGATAATTCATTACCTAAACTCGAACTTAGGATGGCAGCCTTGTTGCATGACATCGGCAAGATTAGAACGAAGACAGTCGATGAAGACGGCAAGGTTCATTTTTATCGTCATGAAATTGAGTCCTCAGAGATGTGTGATACCATACTTAGGGAATTGAAGTATTCAAATGATTTTATTCGTAAAGTACAAATTATGGTTAGAAACCATATGAGAACAAAACAGTTCGGCGATGATTTGTCGTCAATGAAAACCAAGACTTTACTTAAACTCGAATATGAACTCGGTAAGGACAATTTTAACGACTGTCTTGATTTGATAGATGCTGATAATTTATCACACGGGAAGGAATATTGTATGCCAAATCAAGTGAAACATATTCGTGAGAAAGTTAATGAACTTGAAAAACAAGGTATCTCGATGTTTGATTACCATTTGCCGATTAATGGCAATGATGTGATGGAGACTTTGGGTATCCCGCCGTCGTCAGAGGTAAAGGATTGTCTTAAATGGGCAATGAAATTTGCGTATAATAATCCTAACATCACAAGAGAGAAATTGCTGAAACAGATTAAACAATGGAAGGCATAATTGAATTTTTTGAAAAGTGGTAGTTGAACGAATTGGATGCTTTTAAATAATTGATAATTTTTAAATAAAACGACATGATAAATGACAAGATTGATGAAATGATTGCGTCGGCACTCAAAAATAGAGAGACTGACTTGTTAAATGTCTTGAAATTAATCAAGACTGAATTCGTTAATGCGATGCATAATAAAGTTGAATTGAATGAAGCAAATGAGGTAAAGATACTTCTTAAAATGGCTTCACAGAGAGAAGATTCCATTCAACAGTATATTAAGGGAGGAAGAAACGACTTGGCAGAGTTGGAGAAGAAAGAACTTGACATCATCAAGTCATATACCCCTAAACAGGCAACAGATGAGGAAATTGCTGAATATACAAGCAGCATCATAACTGCATATATGGTTTCAAAGGGAGAAGATTATACTCTTTCAATGAAAGATATGAAGCCTATTATGACACTTGTTAAGGAAAAGTATCCTAATGCGAATGGAAAGATTATTTCTATGACATTAAATAAAGTAATTAATAATAAGTAATATGGAAGATAGAACATATCCTTATTTAGGAAAAAACAACGTGAATGGTAAAGATATCGTAGTGTTATTCACAGATGAGGATTGTGGTGTAATCGTAATGAGCGAGTTTGAAAAGGATGATAAATTCGCATTCGGTAAGTATTACGAAAACTTTGCTGAGGAACAGTACGAAGTATTACCTCCAAATTGGCAGGTAAGTCTTAGCAATTAGGAATATTTAACGGAGGATTCTGTCAATTCTCCGTTTTTTATTCGTATCTTTGTCACTGAGTAATTAAAATAATATAATGATATTATGGTAGAATGGAAATATAAGCCTTTGGCGCAACGTTTTGTAAGTGATTATAAATTACCTATCCCGATAATTACCGAGGATATATTTAAGTTTCATTTAAATAAGTATGAGGAAAAATATAAGTCACTAACTAAATGGAACGATTTGTTGAGTTTGATAGATGAACGTTTCGACGGGAATTTCAATCGATTCCTTGATGACTATTATCAAATCCGAGACAATATTATTACGACGGTCTTGGATAGCGATGCCTTTAAAAAATTTAATACGATGACTATTGACGGTTATAGTTTTAAGAACGAAGAATCGGTAACATCGAATAACATATACAATCATACCAACGTGGGGAAGAAGTTTGTTTCAATTGATTTAAAAAAGGCAAATTTTCAAATACTGCGTAAGATGGATAAGGATATCGTATTAGGTGCTGACACATATGAGGAGTTCATAGGAAAATTTACCGATATTGATTATATCAAGAATAGTAAGTATACCAGACAGGTAATCTTCGGCAAAATGAACCCTAAACGTCACATTAAGCTTGAAAAATATTATACATATTTAATGTATAAACTGCTTGAGACCTATGCCAAATCACACGGATGGAAAATAGTTTCATTGAATAGTGATGAAATTGTTTATGAGACATCTAATGCCTATTGTGAAACTGATTATATTATTGAAAGTATAAAGGAGAAATTAGGATTAATTGTTCACGTTGAATTGTTTGTTCTTAATGGTTATACTTTTTCGTCGAAGGGAACTGAGCATCATAAAGTTGATTTTTATGTAAAGAAGAATCTTATTAACGGTGAAGAGAAGATGGTATCAGTTCCGTTACCATATCATTCGTTAATATATTCATTATATAATAATGAGACACCTAATGAACTTGACTATCACTTCAATTATGAAGGATATGATTGTATTTTTAATGAAGATTTTGAAGTAAAGGAGATTAAAAATGGATAATTTTGATAAAGATATTTTTACATTCGACGATGTGACCAATATCGTATTTTTTTCGTCTGGTGATTTCGGGATACCTACTCTCAAAGCGTTGATCGAAGATAAACGATATAATATAAAAGGTATCGTTACCTCGAATGATAAAGTCGTTTATAATGATAAGAGAATACTTGACATAGCGAAAGAAAATGGTATTCCTTACTGCATTCCGTCTAACGAAGAAGAACTGTATCATTTCTTGGAACCGATAAAAGATACCGAGTCCGAATTTGGTAATAATCTGTATTATTGCGTTATTTCATATAAAAAATTGAGTGACAGGATATTATCATTGGTTGAAGGTAGAGCAATGAACGTACATGCTTCGATTTTGCCTTTCCTTCGTGGTGCAGCCCCTATCAATTGGGCAATTAGATTAGGTTTTAAACAAACAGGATTAACAGCATTTAGACTATCTGATAAAATTGATTGTGGAGATATAATTAGATGGACATTTGTCGACATGGATGTAGATGAAACTTATGACAGTCTTTTCTTGAAGTTGTCCGATAAGTGTGTTGACTTTACGATGGGTTCACTTAATATGTTCCGCATTATATCGATAACAGGTACAGGTGAAGGACACCAGCCAAATATAGGTGTTAAATCTGATATTTTGGTAGCTCCAAAGATTACGCTGAAATATTGGGATGGATGGTTGAGTTTATCAATGATTGAAATATCCCGATTATTCAGGTCTACTTCTTATGGTTTGCCTTGCAAGTTGTATGTCATCGATAGTGATAAAAACAAGCCGTGTGATGTTTTTAATGCAAAAATATGGAATTATGAATTTATTCCTAATCTTGAAGAGGGCAGCGAAGGAGTGAATTGGTATCCAACCGAATGTGACGGTAAGCATTACATAAGAGTTGCTTTTGGAGATCAAGTCGAAAAGGTAATGTCTATAAAAGAGATTCAATTATCAGGTAAAAAGAAAATGGGGGTTGAGGAATTTTTACGTGGCTTTAAATATACACGTAATAATGAGGATAACTATCGTCTGGTAATATCATCTAATTTGACTGATTAATATAACATGGTAGAGGGAGAAAAGAAAATAACGATAAAGAACATAGATTATAGTCAACACAATATAATTTACAACATCATTAATATGCACAATGAAGGTAATGCATTTGATTGTGATATGACATATAGTCGTGGTAATTTTTATGGGGTATTTAATATTACTGACATTGATGGTAATAAGAAGAATATCGAGATACCTCAGCCATCTATTAAGATGGATGTTTACCCACAATATGATGATGTCGTAAAATTAGAACCTACGGGCAATATTCCTTTGGAGGATAACAATATCAATTCAATGATGGTCGACCTCCCATTCGTAATTTCACCGCCAAATGCGCCTTCAATGAAAGAGGGAAAGAAGGGTAGTAACATAATCGCTAATCGTTTTGCTTCCTATTATCCGATATCAGATCTTATATATTCTTATATGCATTGGATGTCTGAGTGTTATAGAGTATTAAAAGAGGATGGGGTATTGGTGTGGAAGACACAAAACACGATCACGGGATCTAGGTTCCTACCTACAGAGGAGCTGTCTTGGTTATTTGCAGAACAAAATGGGTTCGAAGTATTGGACAAATTTACACTGTTAGCAAAACAGAGATTAATATCAGGTAAAGTCAAGCAACAACAACACGCTCGTAATTATTCATCGACTTTTTGGGTATTCAAGAAGAGCAAGAAGAAATCTATCCGTTATTTTGATTGGATGACGGATGATGCTATCGAAAAATTCAATAAAGGAATCAGGAATAACTGGGTAAATAAGAAAAGGTTACAGGAATAATGTTAAATTTGATAAAACCAGTACAAAAAGTACTGGTTTTATTTTTTAATCTTAAAATAAATAGTATATTTGTAATGAATGTTATAATATTAAACGTGAGTTTATTCATTACAAATGAAGAGTTTATCAAAAGTAAGATAAAGCTTAAGAAATACAATCAAGAGTGGAAAAAATATTCGGCAAGAAAATATGTCGGCGATTGTTCATATCTCTTTGAAAAATTAAAGCCTGTATCATATAGAGATTTCTATGAAAAGTATATTAATGACGGGCAAATGAATTTCGGTACAATAAATACTAATGATTATCATCGAGGTCGTACTGAGATTGAAATAATAGACAATGCGAAATATTTGTATGATACAATATGCAAACGTTACCCCGACGATGATGTAAATTTTGTAGATTGTTTGAACGTAACGGTCGGTCATACGATACACGAGACATATGACGGTCATATTGTCGAAAACGTCGTTGATGAAATGTTCTCAAAGAAGGGTCTGAGAACTGTAAAACCTTGTGGAGATGCAGATTCATTATATGGAATCGACCGTTTTTGTTATATCGATGATACTTTGCAGTTTATGTTACAGATTAAGCCTATTTCATTCTTTAAAGGCAATATGAATAAGAGTTTAATCGACGATCGGATATCGGCATTCAAAAAAGGACTTAAGTCACAAGAGGTATTTAAAGTTAAGACATATTATATTATATATGATAGTTCTATCTGCAATGAGAATAAGATAGGTTTCGTTTGTAAGCCTAACGGAAAGATGGCATTTGAACTATCTGAATTATGTAATTTTGACGGGACGGTTAAAGATATCCCAAAAGAACGTTGTTTTAACAATTAATAACATAATTTATTTTGTTATTAAAAGAATTATATGTACCTTTGCATCGTTAAACAAAAAAAAATGAATAATTACGTAAAGATGACAAATGTTTATATTTTAATGAAAAGTGAAGGTCAATATGATTCTTGTAGTGAGAATGCTGTGGCCGTATTTACCGATAAATCGAAAGCCGAGAAGGAATGCAAACGTCTGAATGATGAGATGAATGAACTCCAAGATAAATTTCTGTCATTATTTGGCAATAATGATGATATTGCTGATAACGGTATAGAATTCGCCCATTATCTTGAGGATAACCTTGCTGTCAAAATATTGCAATGTGAATATCCTGAATATTATGATTTTTATGTCAAGTCAAACCGTTTATACGATATTGACGATAATCCAAAAGATATCGAATTAAGTAATAAGATATACGAAAGAATTGATTTTTATTCTAATGAACCTGCAATACTATGTTCATACGCTGATAAATTTAATTTAGGAAAAGAGGTAATCGATAAGATAAAAGTCTATACTGAGTATGTACGAAATTGTTCGTATCACGATATTTATGAAGGCCTACCGTCATATTATGTACCTGAGAGTGAAATACCTTTGTATAATTAAAATTCTATTTACATGAGATATTGTGGAAGTAAACGAAAATTTATGAAAGAACTTCTTCCAATTATAATGGAAGATACGAACGAAAATACTTTATTCGTCGATGTTTTCGGTGGTGGAATGAATGTTGTATCAGAAGTCCCATTGGAACAGAAAATTGCAAATGACAATAATCTCTATGTCGTCAGTTTGTGGAAGGCATTACAGAGTTATAAATTGAAAGGAACTAAGTTACCGTCCCTTATTAACGACCATGTGACTGAAGATGAATATAATGATGTCAAAACTCATTTCCTCGACAAATCACCTGAATATTCATACGCCGAAATAGGTTATGTCGGTGCTGCATTGTCTTATGGGGGAGCGTTTTTTAATGGCTATGCAAAGTTCAATCCTAAGAAAAACGAAGATCATGTAAAGGAAGCGTATAATGGATTGATGAAACAGTTGAATAATTTCAAGAATCTCGAAACAACTACATTTATATGTGATGATTATCGTAATCTGAAATTCAACAATGAAAAAGACCCTTTGAACGTAGTATTGTTCTGTGACCCTCCTTATTTTTCAACTCGTAAGTATCTTAGTGATTTTGATTCAGAAATATTTTGGGGTTGGGTAAGAGAACAGTCATTACGTGGATATAAGGTATATGTCTGCGAATATGATGCTCCTTCTGATTTCAAATGTATTTGGAGCAAGAAAAAGAAAGACGGTATGGGTACGACAAAGACTGGACGTAGGCAAACAACAAAAGTCGAAAAAATGTTTGTATATAAAGGTTAAATCTAAAATATAGTAAATGGCAAGTAATATAGGAGATGCGAGGCATCTAAAAGATGAAATAAAGGATTTGGTAGGAAAGAAGCTCCCAATTTGTATCGATGTAGACGGAACAGTAGTATTCCATCATTATCCGGACTTGGGTAAAGATGCACCTCATTGTGTTGAGACACTTAAAAAATGGACTGATAATGGCGTCGGTTTGATTATTGATACGATGCGTAGCGGAAAAGAGCTTGATGCTGCAATCAAGTGGTTTAAAGACCGGGATATTCCAATCTACGGTGTCGGTAAGGAGCCAGGACAAAGTAAATGGACGGATAGCCCAAAGGCATATGGCGTTTTATCAGTTGATGACCGTAATGTTGGGGTTCCTCTTATCTATCGAGACGGTGAAAGACCTTGTGTCGATTGGAAGAAGATAGATGAGGTGTATACTGATGGTATTCTCAAGATTGCTGAGAGATATAAATAAATTACTTTTTAAAATAATATGTATAAACGTTTTATTGTAATAAAGGATGTAGGTGTCGAAGGCCTCGAACAACCGATAAAGAAAGGCTCTGAATTAACAATTATGAACGATACCATCTATTTTAATGGTGGAATGGTGGATAGTATGTTCTATGACATATTCAGGGATTTAATTGACCAAGAGCTTCGTGACGGTTTTTATTTTCTGAAAGAGGTACCGATTCCTTATAATAAGGTCTAATTAATATTTTTTAACAAGAAATATTTTGTTGTTTAGAAAATTGTTATTACCTTTGCATCGTCGTTTGGAAAGAGACACTAATTACATTATCAAAACAACAAATAAATAAAATTATGAATAATATATGGTTTACGTCCGATACGCATTTCTCTCATAGAAATGTATTGAAACATTGCAAAGGTAGATTAAAGGCGTTCGGAATCGATGAAACCCTCGATGATAGAGAGAAGGTAATCCTTAATGACGAAGCGATTATCAAGAGATGGAACAGTAAGGTTAAGAAAAAAGATATTGTATACATCATAGGTGACTTTTCTTTTGCCAGTGTCGAGCAGACGAAAAAGATACTCGGTAAATTGAACGGTATAAAATTCTTAATAACTGGTAATCACGATAAAAGTTCTGAGCATCTGCGAGGGTATTTTGAAAATATATCACAGATAAAGGATATTAATTTCAAGCAGAGGAATTTTGATTTTCTCGAAGAGGATTTCTCGATTGTTTGTTGCCATTATCCTATGGTAACGTGGAATAGGAAACATTACGGCAGTGTAAATGTTCACGGACATTGTCACGGGAATATCGATGATTTCAACGAGGCATCAGATGATTTAAGAGTTGATGTCGGTATTGATGGAAAGTTAGCAAATTACGATTTAATCGATTTGGAAACATTGTATCGTTATTTCAAGGGCAAAGCAAATGGTAAGCTATTTAGCGAATATGTTCTTGAAAAAAGAAAAGATAATTCAATAGTAATTTAAAAGTTTAACAATTAAAATATTTTAAGTATGTCAAAATTCAAGGTAAATGAGGTAGTCCGTATTAAGGCGACTGGTGAAGAGGGTGTGGTAAAGGCACGTGAGGTAGTTAGTATCGATGCAAAGACTAAGCATACGACTATTCAGTACATTGTAAAGACTGGTGATGGTTTCTCCAATTGGAAGGCTTATAACAAGAAGGAGCTTGCCAAGTATCCAACGAATGTTGAGAATCCAGACGCCAAGTACATCAAGAAGGTGTATGATTTGCCTAATGGTTATAAATTGACCCTCGTAGGTCTTGCTGAGACTGTAAAGGAATATACATTCAATGCCGATGATGAGCCTATTACAACAAGAGCAAAGACTCTTAATATCGGTCACGCAATTTACAATCCGAACGATGAGTACAATGAGAGGTTCGGTTTCCGTATTGCAAAGAATCGTATTAAGACACGTCCGTTTGCGCATCTTTACAGCGAATTCACCGGCGAGTTCAATTATGACACCGTAGTTGCAATTATGGATGCCAAGGCAAAGTATATCGCTGAGAACAGCGAGCGTTTTATTACAAAGTAACTTTTTGTAAAATTTTTCATTTTCTCCACCGTCTATTGTGAAATCGATGGTGGTTTTTTGTTTATTATCCATTTGTAAGTAGTATATTTGTAATATTAAAAATATAATTTGAAAATGGCAAGACAAACTTATAGAATTGTATTAGTCATCGGTGATGACCATAAGGAAATCATAAAGAAATACTCGGCAGATACAACCGTTGATAAACATTTGTTTATGAAATTTGATGATGCTGCACTGAATAAAGAAAATAGGCTGAAAATGATAGAGGGTATTATGACTTCATCGTCAATACCTTTGTCAGAGGCGCAAAAGGATATCTATAAAAATTTATATCTTGATTTGAAAGAAATGGATGATTTCGAGTATTACAGAACAGTAACAGATGGTTGTTTCTATGATGAGGAAACTGGTGATGCGTATACTACGAAGAATACAAACGCATATTATCAATATGAAAGATGCCCTCAAACTAGATTAATCAAATTAGGAGAAGAAAGTACTTTTGCTAATCCATTTATTTTACTTAATGGTGAGAAGAGTTATTCAGCAAAGGTAGGTGACATCGATTGGTCAAAAATGCATATGACTAATACCGCACCATATGAAGCAGCGTGGGAAATGGTAGTAGAAAATCGTAAACCTAAGAACAGTACTGAGAAACGCATCTATGATGTAATGAAGAATAAAACAGACTATTTTACTGTAAATTTCAAAGATAAGGATGAGTATGTTAAACATTCTTGTTCATTCTGGTGTTATGGCGTAGCAACTAAGGATTGGTATAAAGAAATCGATTATACAATCAGCGATAAGGATTGGGTCGCTAATTTCTATGATAGATTTATCAAAACACTTGATGAAAACGAGTTATTAACCATTTATGAAGTTAAAGCTATTGATTAATGGTTAATTTTAGTTCTTTTAACTAAACTTTTGGTGTATTTTGGAGAATTTTTCATAACTTTGCAAAGAAAATTAAGCAATAATAGATTCATGAAATTTAGAGATATCATAAATGAAAATGGCGTGATGTGGGATAAGGTGTGTAAAATCCCTGAGTTCGCTGCATTAGAGGAGACACCTCAAAGTACAAGGTGGCATCAGGAGGGAAATGTGCTTATACACACTAAGTTGGTAGTTATGAATATGCTAAGAGCATTATCGTGGGTTAAGACCCTCGACAAGTCGTATCATCTCACAATGATGGCCGCCGCATTATGTCATGATCTGGGAAAAGCGGTCACGACACGTTGGGATGATGAGAAGAATGACTACGCATGCCCTCATCACGGTTATGAAGGTGAAAAGATAGTGAGAAGACTATTTTTTGACGAGGATATACGCATAAGGGAAAAGGTTTGCTATATGGTCAGATGGCATATGACGATGCATCACTTGCTTGAGAAGACTGAGGACGAGCAGCGCAAAACATATACAAGACTGTCATATGGTCTGATGGATCTTTGGTCTTTATATACCCTTGGCAAGACAGATGCGTTGTCTTCAATAAACGAGGAATCCCTTGATCGTTGTTTTATTGACAATAAATTTAATAAGATGTATTCGGTAGTGTTTAACTTTACATATTCTAAGTTCAATAAGGTGTTTAAATTGGATGTAGACGATAAGTTATCTTATTTAAACGATGTAAATAGACCTGCCGATGACCCACGTTCGTTTAATGTTACATTGATGATAGGTGTCGCAGGTGCTGGTAAGGATACTTGGGTTTCTGAACATCTTCCTGATGATGTAATGTTAAGCCGTGATAATATCAGAACCGAAATCGGTATCAAGGGTGAGAAACCTTTCGGCACAAAGGAACAGGAAAAAGAAGTAACGAAGATTTTCAATGAAAGGTTGCTGGAATGTTGCAAGAATCATAAGAATGTCGTTATTAACAATACCAATTTATTGAGAAAGTATCGTTCAGAGTTCGTCAAGATGGTATTGCCATTTAATCCGTCGATTACATTCGTATATATTGAACCTAATGAAATGGGTGATTGCGCAAAGCGACGTGATGGTCAGATTAAGAAGGAAATTGTTGACGGAATGTGGGATCGGTTAGATTTCCCTGATATTAGTGAGTGCGATAGGCTATTGATAGTCAAACAAGATAAAGAAGATAATACAGTTACCACGGAGATTTGACAAACAGTATTGAAATGAAGATAAGTAGGACAAGCAACGCAATGGGCAAGATGACAATGGATGAAAATTCCATTAATCTTGCCAAAGCGATAATTAGTGATATTATCGACGAAGTAGCGATAACTAAAGGCGCAATGATATTGGATGGCTATGATGAGGAAGATTCTTGCATTCATTATATGAATGGTTTAGTTAAGGAGCTGTCGGATTTTACTAAGAAGATAAATAAATTTAATGATTTTTAATTATGGGATATCTTAAAGAAGATACAGATATAAACTGTGAATGTTGTTTGGATGAAACAGCCGTTGTCGATAATTCTCGTTTCGAGAGATTCGGCGATATAATGGTCGACCTTGAAACACTTGGTACAAGGCAAGATGCGATAGTACTTGAAATTTCGGCTGTTGAATTTAACCACCATACTGGAGAAATAGGTGAAGTGTTCGATGCGAAGTTAGACATTGATGACCAATTACTGTATAGAAGGAGTCTTAATTGTGAAACCTTACAATGGTGGTTTAAACAAGACAAAGATGCGAGAAAAAACGTATTTGATGATATTATCAAATTTCCGACACATACAGCATTATGTGAATTTGGCAATTTCGTCGAGAGGTGTGATAACAAATGTAATTGCGATTCTGATAGACGTGTTGTAAAACTTTGGGGTAACGGAAGCATATTTGATTTGGGCATTCTCCAAAACATGTATGAAACCTGTATTCATGAGGTGAAACTCCCTTGGAAGTTTTGGGCTGTTAACGATGTAAGGACAATAGTTGATATTAATCCTGATGTCAAGAAGAATTGCAAGTTCGATGGTACTCCTCATTGTGCCGTGGATGATTGCAAACACGAGATAAAATATTTGGTTGAAACGTTGAAGACCATCAAGGTAATTAGACCAGAAGATGAGATTAAGAAGGAAAAAGACAATTCGCCTCGTTATATTGATATTATTTTGTCTGATGCCGAATATCTAAGGGATGGTGACTTGGAGGATTTTCCTATTAATGATTTTTTGTCAAAAGATCAGAAGGATACTATCAAATTGACAATCGATTTAAAGAAGAAAAAACTTCTTGGATGGAAAAATGGCCAAGATAAATATAGCCTTTTTGCTAAAGTAGTCGATAGCGGTACTTATATTGTACGAAATTCTGACGGCGATATATTGTATAGACGTGATGGTTATGTGCCGAACAACGTCGTACCTCCACACGATGGTTATGGAGATTATATAGGTTTTACTATTGATGAAGATGGCTCATTACCTGATTGGTATAATTATGATGAATTAGATTTCACTGATTTCGAGAACGATGATTGATAAGGACACGAAAAATATTGAGAAAGTAAAGAACGAGATTGAACAATGGGAAAAGTCTGCTGATAAACACGGCAGACTTTATCTTGTTGTTACCGTTCAACATGATGGCGATTATGACTATTATTGCCATTATTTTTACCGTGAGTGGGATGACGGATGGTGTGAATACGATGGTATCGTTTCTCAGAGTTTTAAAGGTAACGAACGTTATTCTGTATTAAGATATTTAAGCGAAAAGGATAATATTAAGTTCGAATGGGTGAATGAGAAGGGGTTAAGAAAAATAAGAAGACAGACGATACAAAGGAGAATAGATGAATCCAAGAAATCTGAAGAGGATAATAATCTTAAATTAATTGTTAATGAATTAAAGGAAGATTGCGGGAAGATTGTAAGTTTCTATGAAGATAATACTCCATTGTTATTAATATGTGCTGTTTCGAGTGAAGATGATTATTACTATGTTTGTCTTGAAAAAAATATGAAGTTTCATTATGAGACTTGCGTCAGCAAATATTCGATAATCGATGATGAAAAAATCATTACCGAAATGAAAGAATGGCAAAAAGAGAATATAAATGAAATCAAAAACGCCGTTTATAAGAAATTATTCGGAAGGTTTGATGTACCTTTCACTGATTTTTCTAATATCTTTAAAGAAAATTAACAATATTATTTTGCTGGTCTTAAATAAAAGAAGTATATTTGCATTACAAATAATGATTATAATTAAATAACAATGGAAGATAATGTATTTTTACAGCTTGAAGGTAATGCGGATGATTTATTGGCAATAAATAATGATAATTCAATGAGATGCACTCGTCTTATACAACTTGAGCCTGACATTAAGCCCGAGGAAGATGAAATATTGGATATTTGTATCACATCGACGAATGTATACGGTGATCACCCGAGGTTTAATAAACTGTTAGGGAAGAAAATAAGGATGACGATTGAGATAATTGACTAATAGATGGAAGATAAAAAGTTGAATATAATTGAATTTACTGATGTCGAAGACCTTTATTGTATCGGCGATATTCATGGTAAATTTAATTCAATAAAAGGGTTTATTAAACAAAATGACATACGTAATTCATTGATAATTGTATGTGGTGATTGTGGCATAGGTTTCGAAAGTACGAAGCATTATGAACAGACCGTCTTTCCTGATATAATTCATATTCTGAAAAAATATAACGATAAATTGATTTTTATCAGAGGCAATCACGATAGTAGAACAATTTTTGATTCTGGCATATTTAATTACGATGAGTTAAAAGTCGTACCTGATTATACTGTCGTGAACATTTATTATAATGAAGATAAATGTGCCGTGAAGCATTCGATATTATGCGTCGGAGGAGCGACATCGATAGATAGGACTTATCGTCTCTCAGTAGAAAGGCAACAAGTCATTAAGAAAATGGTGTTTAGCTTGTGTAGCGAAGAAGAGGCATATAGGAAGATAAAAAGATTGTATTGGGATGATGAAGCTCCATATTATGACGAAGAAAGGTTAAAAATGATAGATAAGACCGTTTGTCCTATTGATATTGTATGCAGTCATACTGCCCCATCGTTTTGTTATCCTCAGACAAAAGAGGGATTGGACTATTGGCTAACACACGATAAAAACCTTTCAGAAGACCTTGACAATGAGAGAAAAGTATTCGATAATATATACTCTTATCTTAAAGAAAATGGTTTTGAATTGTCAAAATGGTGTTATGGACATTTTCATAAACATAATACTGAATATATAGATGGGGTGAAATTTTGCCTTCTTGATATGGACAGAGGGGTAAAACTTGACACAGAATGTATTAATTAGCATTTATTAACGGAAATTCTTTGGAGTTTCCGTTTTTTATTTGTACCTTTGCCATTGTTTAATATATAATAGTTAGTAAATAGCAAATTTAATTGAAATTTATGGCAAAGCGGGTCAAGGTAAGTCGGTAGTCTTTGCCGATAAAATATTGAAGACGATTGACAAAGGACGTTATTGCATCGTAGTTACAGAAGAAAAGAGGCATTTGATAGATAGATTACTTAAGACATATGACAATGTTGATGCCCTTAACGAATATGTATTGTCATTTAATCAGCTTGAGCCTACTAACTTTTCAGCAAAAGTTGAGGATGTTATTAGAATTATCGAGGAATTAAAGTCACATTATATTAAAGAAGAAAATGAAAAGATAGATACAATATTCATTGATGACCCGATGAATTTCAGTATAAAAAGTATCGATAAGGCAAAATTCATCCGATATATCCATGATATGAAGGAAGTAAATAATATTGTAATCACGAGACAGAAAAGTATAGCCATTCCTCCGTGTTCAGCTCAGATATATGATATAGCATACGACTGTGAACGTGTGAATGATGCTATTATGGTGAATATGATTCCTTCGAGCCAAAAGCCATATGATATTGACATTTATCCAGAAAAGGAAACAATTAATATTAATAAATTTATTTAGATATTTTATGAAAAGTAAGACAATTTTTACAATTAGTGGTGTTTGTGTTGTAGTTCTGTTCGTGATTATTATTTTCACCCAGTACATCAGTATTACAAACCAAGAGGTACGTCTCCGTAATCAATTTGATGCCGAGCAGCAAAAGATTGAAATGGTATACGACAATATGTGGAAGACAATTCAGCAGACCGCAGAAGTATCTGACAAATATCAAGAGTCATTCAAGGATATCTATGTTCAGATCATGGATAAGCGTTATGACAAGAATGACGGTACACTTATGAATTGGATTAAGGAGGCAAACCCTAATTTCGATATTCGTCTTTATGACAAGTTGGCAACAACAATTGAGGTAGAACGTCATCGTTTTCTTAATGCGCAGACCAAGGCGGTTGATATCCAACGTATCCATAATAATATGCTCGATGTAATTCCATCAAAGTGGTTCTTGGGAAGTTGCCCACGACTTGAGTATGAGGTTATTTCTTCTTCACGTAGCAAGAATGTGATGAATACTCGTTTGGATGATGACGTAAGTGTATTTAATGATAAAAAGTAAAGGCATTGAGTATGAGTACAAGTTATATAATCCCTGATAAGGTCGAGATTGAAGTTTCTGATGGCAAGCCTAGAATGTTATCAAATGACGAAATCGATGTAGATTATGTATATGCTGCTCTTATGGCTAGGAATCAACAGTCATATATTGGCTGCTTTGAACCAAGAGAACCTATTAGGGAAAACGCCATTTGCACGAGAGGTATGATGGTATTAATGGACATCGCTTTATATTTTAACCGTACGAAAGTCTGTAATAAAGGGGCTATTAATTATATTATATATTATGATGATAGGGATAATGAGTTTAGGGTCATTGGTTCAAGGTTCATCAGATATAGTCCTTTATGGTTTAAAAATCGTAAAGATGCTGAAACCGTAGTGAAAAATCCGAATTTTAGAAAATTCTTATACGAAGCCTTTAATATAAACGAAGAAAAATAGTCGTCGACAATGAAAAGTATTGATTTTGATTTAAATACAAATCTCAATGAAGCCGTCAGAATAGTGAAAGCCAAATCATATGAGATTGGTGAAAGAGTCGTAGGGGAATTCAATGATTTTATAATTGATTCCAATAAAAGTGAAGAAGATAATATTAAAGCATATCGATTAGAATGGAATAAGGATTTCGTCGATGGTGTCGATTGGGAGCAACGTCGATATGAGATAGCTAAATCCTTGTTACCGTCCGCAGTGTTGAAATGGGCAAAAATGTCGTTGGCATACACATACACGAAAGATAAGGCAATTGAAGATACTATGACCTTCACCGATATGTTAATTGAGAAATTGAAAGAAAAGAAAGAATAATTGGAATTTTGAAGATTGGATGGTATATTATACCAATAAGGCAAAGGAAGTTAAATAATAATAGATAATATTATGGCCGCAAAAGATTATAAGATATGTCCAGCATTATTCAATGCATATATTGCTAAGACATCTAAGAAGAATCCTAATGAAATGTTATCAGATAGACGTATTATTACGGATAGTGAAATTTTCTCCCTAATACAGTGGCGATTGGAGAAGCATTGTATTGAGGATAAGAATACCAGTGGAATGGTAATTAATGTTGGCGGTAAACCTATACTTGAAATAATTCCGAAAGGTGAATTATTGGAGAAACTACAAAAGATTATTAAGAAGGATAAAGAAAATGATGATACATGTGCAAAAGTGGGAAGACCATAAAAACATTATCATTTTTGATGAACGAAGTGATAGTTCTGTTCAATTAGTGATTTATGATGATAATCAAGAAGATGCCTTTCTTTATAGTTTGTATGTCGCTGAGGTAAATCGAAGACTTGGTAATGCGAATTATCTTATGGTATTCGCTGAAAAGAAAGCAAGAGAATTCTGTTGCCAAAGTATCTCGTTAAGGGTGCGCAAAACAAGTCCTCAATGGCTTAAGGATTTTTATGAATCATTTGGTTACGAGGATACAAGAGAGGACAAAGAATATTGTTATTTAACAAAGAAAATATAGTAATGAACTTAAAAGAAGAACTTGCCAAAATAAAGAGTCGTAATATCCCCTTCATCAATTCAGAAATTAATAGATAGAAGATATAATATATGATTAATGGAATTTTTAAAAATGCCGTTTTCGGCGATAAGTTCAAAACAAGGGATGGTAAAGATGTTATCTATCTTAGTTCTGAAAGACATCGAGACCGTCACGGTAATTTAACTGAGTGGATATATCATAACGTAGTCGTAAATATAAATGGTTTACAGCCATTTGAAAATATGGAACCTTTGCATACGAATAGTGTAAGTACTTACGTTGAGTATAAAGATTTCGCTATCCTTTCAAATTTAAGAGGATATACTGAGAATGGAAGGAGAGAACGTGAAGATGACATTATTCCATCGTGTAATGTATCCGATAGTAGCAATGGTATGACCAAGCAAGAAGCCCTTAATAAGATTAAAGGATTGAAAGCCGTATTACCCGCAGCTTCTAATGAAATTGACGAAATTATTAATGTGTTATCAAAGTAGAAATTTTAATTAATAATTATGGAATATTATTTTATTCTCATACCAATTCTTTTGACGGTGCTATTGGTAATTATTTGCCGTGCCGTCAAGGGGAAGAAATTCTTTGATGCCAAGTATAAAGAGGAAGGAATGTCTACGGTAATGTTTTTCTCGATTCCTACCTTGGTTACATTACTGTTAATTGCAGTGATGTCATGTACAATGAAGTCTTGTAATAGTTCGGATACTGAGTATCTTAGTTACTATTATACTAAATTACGTCATACTGACAAGTGGAATGAATACATTCACAGAACTTGTACGAGAAGAGTAAAGACTGGTGAAACACCTGACGGCAAAGCAATATATAAGGAAGAGGAATATGACTGTTCCTATGTCGACGAACATCCAGAAAGATGGATTGCCTATGATAATGACGGTTCTGAAATTTATCTTAATGAGGATGAATGGACAAGAATCAAGAACAAATGGAAAGTACCTAGCATATTCGTCGATATGCACCGTCATTATTATACGATTGATGGTGATGCGCAAGATTATGTGTGGGATAAGAGAAAAGAGACAATTGAGACTTATACACAGACGCATTCATATAGAAATTATATTGCAAATTCTCAGTCGCAATTTAAATTACGTGATATCAGCCATAATGAGGCAAAAGAATTAGGACTATATGATTATCCGGATATTAATGGTAATGAACAGAATCCAATAGTAGGATATACCAAGTATATCACTAAGCATGATGTCAAGGAAATACAGTATCTGAATGCCATTTACGGTAAGTCGAGACAGTTCAGAACGTTTGTACTGATATACGCCGATAAATCGCCTGCAATTGTGGAAGATCAGAGATGCTATTGGCAGGGTGGTAATAAAAATGAATTTATCATTTGTGTAGGTATTGACGGGAAGACGAATGAACTTAAATGGGTAAATGGTTTTACGTGGATGGAAGATGAAACAATGTTACTCCGTTGTCGTGACGAAATGATACAGAAGTCGAAATTCCTTATCAAGGATTACTCACAATGGATACAGAAAAATATCAAATTGTGGAAAAGAAAAGAGTTTAAAGATTTTGAATATATCGAAGATGATGCAGCCCTTTCTGATGGACAGATGATGGGTATCTTGATAACTGTTATCATCGTAAATTTGATTATGACTTTTATAATCGGATGTGCATTATTAGATAAATATAGATAGAATGATTAGATATATACACGGTTCATCTAACAGTGCCGACATAGACACGGTATACGTATTTGACCATATCCCAGATTTTAGTGAGGCGAAGTCATTTTGTGATGGCAAGAAAACCGAAAATGCCAATATAATATGTGTCGAAAATGGTACGATTTCATATTGCTATAAAGGTACTGTTGATGAATTAAATAATAGTTTATTGACTACATATTATCTGCATGAGCAGTATTTTCCTCTAATTATTACTAATAAGGTAAAAAGAGATAGATACCTCAAGTTAGTCAGGTCGACTCGATGCATTACGTCACAGTTATCCAGGACTGAAATAAGGGCAATTATCAAGCGAGGCCTTAATGGTAATTGGAATGATAGGAGAAAGTCGCTTATGGCGACGGTAGGGCAATTGGAAACGATAAATGTGAACGATGTCGTAGGTAAAAATCCTGCGATGGAAATATTCAAGACGATGGCATTTCAAATAGGGCAGACATTGTCATTGTTTACAGATGGTGAGGAATTATATACCAAGAATGAAATATCATCCAAATATCCATTGCTGAGACAATATCTTAATAGATGTGCTGTCAGTACCTCGGATCTAAGGGCAATGTTATATCGTTTGATATATGTCGCCGACAACGAAAAATATACTATTATTGGCGAACACGGAGTACGTTTTGATGGTAATCCTTCAATAATATATGACATAAAGACAGAACAAATTAAATGTATTTAAATGAATATTGAAAGGCTAAGATTTATATTAGATGGTAAATTTTATTTTAACAGGACGAAATATATGCCGGGTGATTTGGTAAAATTCAAAGGTAATTTTTATGAAATCATAGAGGCACGTGAGTATTCGGTTAAAATATGGTATCTAGGTGGGAAAAAACCTAAATTATTACAAGTTAGGGCAGATGATGTTGCACCGATACCTCTTACTATTGAAATTTTCCTTGTGAATCAATGGAAACTATATAAACGCACAGATGAAGGAGAGATACTGCGTTATTATGAAATATTTGTCGTCAGAGATAATAATGGGAGATTTTACTATAAGACCAACGATGGTAAAGTCTATCTAAATTGTGTCTCAGACTTACAGCATCTAATGTTTGCGTTTAAGATGGATTATTAACTTTCTTTAACTTGTAAAGTTTGGATATTTCATCTTTTATTATTATCTTTGCATCAGTAATAAAGTTAGTAATAGTAGAAACATAAAGAAATATTATATGATTTTTAAGATTAACATTAATGATTTACTGAAACGTTATGGCTATAGCGTCGTTATAAAGGAGTTAAGTATTCATTATGATAATACGTCTAATAATTCCATATGTGACGGTTTGCTTAATGGTAACAAGATATTGATAAATGACTTTGTCAAGAAGCATCGTAATATCATTATAGATATCGACGATGATATGTTATCATTGATGAATCTCGCTAACAAGATGGTTAAAGATAAAGTAAGTTGTACTAATCGTCATCGTAACCGTTTTTATACCTTGAAACATCAGGTAATAAAGAGCCTGTTTGAATTCAATCTGGTGGATGAGATAGTCGACAACGGTAATTATTACTTGTTTAGGGTTAATGGTTACGAATTCCATCAATCTAAGGATTATTTTAGAAACGCTAATATTGTTACTGATAAAAAAGAGGAATATAAACCGGTAAAGAACGAAGTCGTATTTGATTATGATAAGTACAAACTTGCAATGGCGACAATGGCATATTTTGTAACGACTTTTAAAAAGACTAATAATATGAAGGTGAATGAGGTCGAGAAATATAGGACTGGACTTATTGAAATGTTACATCAGTTGACGGACGAACAGATAAGATTCTTCAAGAGAGTATGGGCAAACAATAATATGGATATTTCTATCGAGGAAGCCGTGGATAATCTTGATATCGATAAATTATCGATAGTTTATTATCAGGCAAAGAATACAATTAAAAAATAAAAGTAGTATATTTGCAATGTTGTTAAGAAATACCAATTTCAAGCCTTGTACACCGAAAATGAGTGACGAAATCTATAATGGAGAATGTTGTTGCAATTGTCGTCATCGATATGTCGTACTTTCAAGGATGGCACCATTAGGTTATGTTTGCTACATTAATTTCGGTGATAGTCCTGAGAATACGATAACAAAGCTTCCGAATGATGGTCACGCATTTTGTGAATGTTACGAACCCGTAAAATTTACAAAAAATAAATAAATTACATATAAATTAATTAATGAAAAAATCTGAAATAGCCGATGTCTTCAATAATATCTGTGGTATTAAATTTCCTTTCTTTGAAAATAATTTCAAATTAAGTAGTGATAGGAAACAAATCGACGAACGAAGAGAAATTATTGCAAAGGCAAAGGCACATTTTAAAGAATGGCAGAAACAATATGAGGATTATTTAATTGGAGGAAGTACTGTCAAGACTAATAAAATCGATAAGGCATCCCAATTAATAAATGCCTATAATAAGGCAAGGATAGAGGATGACAAGGCAGTTATAATTAATATATTGGACCAATGGTTTAAATCGTTGGTATTCGCAGGACAATCGGTCAATAAGAATAGTGAAAAGCATAATAAAAAGAAGTTATGGAAAGAGTATAACGACGGTAAATGGATCAACGAAGATATTGCAAATATGCTGAACGATTGTTTCGAAAACATTACATTTTATAGGTAAATTGAGAATGGAAGAGGAGAAAGAGATTATCAGTAAAATTAAAATCTTGATTGCCGGCAGTTACGGTATATATAGTCCTTTATGTGGAGAAATACCTTTAGAAAGAATAAAGATATGTAACGATGAAGAGATAATTGTGAAAACTATCGAGCCATTTGAAATATTACTTTTCGATAAATATGGTCATTTCAAATATTCACAGAAGAGTGAAGCCGTATCAGAGGGGATATTATTGTTTCCTTCAAAAGAATTAACTGATTGGGAACAAGTTTTTGATATCGGTGATGTGTTGGTAGACGATTATCATATAAGGACTGGCTTTTTTGCCGGTTATACTGACAATGATAAAACTTCGGCAAAATTGAGATTTGTGAATTTCCATACGGTAATGAAAAGCGAATGGATTAAAGAGGCTGTATATAGTACAAAATGCTTGAGAAAAACATTCAATAATAATTTTGCCAAAATGGTAAGTAGACATTATGGAATTGATTTTCATAAGGGAATGTTATTAGAATCTATTGATGATGTCAATGACGATAGGGATAAGATGACCTACCTTTTGATAAAAGTAATGGAAGATGATAAACTAAAACAGTCATTTCTTGATTATATTCAAGGTAATGCGACAGAGGAAGATATAAATAATTTTATAAATAGATTTAAACGGGATGAAAAATAGTATATTGTTTATTGTCGATATGCAAAATGATTTTATCGACGGTAGTTTGGCGGTAAAGGGTGGAAATGATGCCGTCGATAATTTGATTAAGCATATTGATGAACTTGACGATAAAGAGCATTACAATGCTGTAATCATAACTAACGATTGGCATACTGAGAATCATATATCATTTAAGGAATGGCCGAAGCATTGTGTCGCAAATACCAATGGTGCGAAAATTCCTGATAGACTGATGGAGAAACTTATGAATACCTTCGGCTATGATTTCGTTTACTTCGAATACAAGGGTCGTTCTGAGGATAAGGATGAATATTCAATTTTCGATAATGAACGTAATCGAAAGGAAGTACAAAGTTTAATCAAGGGGTATTCTTATGATGGTGACGATACTGATATTACTGTATGCGGTATTGCGGGTGATATTTGTGTATATAATACCATTAAAGATATGATTAGTCTCGGTTATAAGGATAGAATTAAGGTTTTAATGGATGCTACGGCATCAATCGACGGTGGAAAGAAATTAAATGAATTAATCGATACTGAACACTTGATAAAAATATAATAAATGTCTATATATTATATAAGATATATAATATTTTAATATGATACATAGACTAAGATGGATTGGATATAAATATACGGAGAAGTATGGCATTTATAATGCGATTCTCCAAAATATGGCATTATTGCTAATGATAATAATTGGATAATATATGAGTTACGTATGATTGAAAGGTTTGAAAGAGAAGACGGAATAGGGTTAGAATACGCACAAAATAATAGGTTTATTGTTCGTTTCGATGAAGCGATTGAATTTCCTGAATGGAACGTAGCGAAATTCGTATATAATCGTGATGGTACTTTCACGATATTAGTGATGGATTATGTGCTTATTGATACTGATGAAGGTTTGAAGTATTCGACTGAAAGTTACTTTACCGAAAAAATGAAAAACAAAGGTCTATATACAATAAAGGTAGACCATTTGTACAAAGATGATAAAGTTATGTATACTGAAGAGTTTACTAACTGTCAAATAAGACAAGTACTTCCAGATAATTTGGACTATAGTGACTCAGAAAGAGTGCATAAGATAAATGTAATTTTCGCCTATGATGAAAAAAAGATAAATTTCTGATTTTATATGTAACAAAAAAGAACGGTGATGTGCCAAAGATTATATCAATGGTTACATCACCGTTCACATTTATCTACTGTTTTAATAATTTTTTAGAAGCCTACATTATCCCATATTTTAGTATTACCGTTTCCTTCAGGATGTCTTACGAAATCATCAATTTTCTTTCTTGCAGCTTCGAGAGAAGCAATTACCTCATTATTAGCCCCATCTGTTGTGTTATAGTCATTTTCGAATGCCTCCTCGAATTTATTGATAGCATCCATTAACGTATAATAAGGCTCCTGAATGGAGTATTGGCTTTCTTTTAATACTTTTTTCATACTGTCTTCAACTATCCGACGTATTCTATCTTCGGTTAAATACTTCATATATTCTTTTATAATAAATTATTTACTAATAAATATCATTTCGTATTAAAACTTTTGATTAATTGTTCTTTAATATATGGTAATTGTACTTTTTCATAGGTGCCATCGTCTTTCAACCATATGAGACGACGATCGATTACTTCATAACCCAAATTTTCCAAGAACATACTATATAAACCTTGTTGAATCATATAATGTGACAAATATTCATCGACGAGATTGTCGAATGGAGGTTTCATCATTATGTTTTTGTTACGGTTGTAATCACTAATCAGACTGTTATTATTCTTATAATCGGTCTGTAAGATTACCCATTTATCTTTTCTCTTGTATGCGAATAATGTATCAGCAGTACCGCAAATAATTTCCTTGATGCCATACTTATTGCCAAGTGGTAGATACATTTTACATTCAGCAATTAACGGGTATACATTAGGTAATGAAAACATTTCCTCCCAAAATGCCATACCGGCTTCTTCTTTTTTGCCCAAAGGTACTAAATAACCTCTTTCATATTGGGGTTTAACTTGCAAAGGAATCTCAAATTTTTCTCCGAACATTATTAAATTTTGCAATTGCTCATTGTAGAAGTGAATTTGTGTTCCTTGATTAGTTGCCCTCAAATTATTTTCGTCCCATTGCCTTTTAACAATATGGTGAGGAATGTTATGACTGACGGCATACCTTAGACTGACTTCATCCCAATCGGTTTCGTTTTCGAACCTTTTGATAATCGACGATGCGGATGGAATACCTTTAGTTATAGTACCATCGGCATTGTGCAAGTTGTAGATATGTCCATCTTCAATGAATTCTAAGTTTGCGAACGATGAAAGAATATGCTCTCTCATTTGTGTCACCTCTTTTGGCTCGGGATTATCCCTTAGTCTCTTGTTTATATCTTCAATATTTATCATGTTATTTTAATAATATATTCACAAATATACTATTTTTAGGATAATCTATTATAGAATATATGTAATAAATTGTTAAAATATTAAAGCCTATTTAATAGTTTTTCAATTAGTATACCACATACCTTATTTGTTATATTTTCGTTAATTTACAAAAAAATTTTTGCTTTTGCTTGAATTATTTAATGCTGTATCCTATTTATTATACAGATGGACGCTCGTGGATACATATCACACATACGAGATGCTGTTTATATAATATGCCG
>UMDL01053451.1_pt1 | contig 47844 bp, 38 predicted proteins | sample 1964481 | NCBI WGS metagenome assembly UMDL01 (sample SAMEA4835993, study PRJEB28245) | human gut metagenome | biome: gut microbiome; material: fecal sample | place: Denmark | collected 2008 | reverse complement strand
CTTTTATACATTGAAATGACTGTTTTTTAATTTAGTGCTGTGTTTTTATCCCGCTTTCCGTTCGTAAGTGGTCAATAAATGGTCAAAAGTATTATAATAAATAGTAGTAATTCACATTCTATGGCATACTTAGTTCGCTCTATGCAACACTCATTTGTGAGTTTTGTATATTTCACTTTTTAATCACTCAATATACTCATGTTTAGTCGGAGTGTAATTTTTTGACTTGTATTTTTCGTACTTATCTGTCTTATCTTTGGACTCTATATTTCATATATTGCATAAGAACAGTGTAGTTACTGTTCCTTGCCGATTGTTATTGTGTTTTGTCCTCTGTGGCGGATAAGGTGCTGTGTTGTGAACGAACCGTCATTTTTAATGTTTATCAGAATGCCGCCGCGCAGTGGTGTAAGATAAATGTTATGGTCGTCCGAAAGTCCGTATGTAAGGCGTATGCCGTCTTTCATTACGGAGAAGTTATTCATATGGTCATGCCCTGCAAAGCATCCCTTTGTTGAGCCGAGTTCAACCATTTTTTCAAACATCATATCATCAACAGCAGGCGTGCCGTCCTCATTCGGAAAACGATAGCCCCAAAGTCGGTTATCTGTTCCTTTTGCTTCTTCATAAGCAGTCATATATTCTTTCATAGGCACATGAAAAAAAGCAAGTGACGGCACAACCTTTGATTCGTCACCGTTAACCTCTTTTGCAATGGACTTAATCGTGTTTTCATACCATTCAATCTGATTATCGTGAAAATGGTCATAGCCGTTATTTTCTTTATCCCAGCTATGTGAATCCATCATAATGAGTGTTGTGAGCACTTTTCCGTTATCGTCCGTTACATTGTAATAATAATTGCCTGTACCATCGACATTTTCATCGCCTGCTTCATAAATACAATTTGGCAGGGATTCGAGATAATCACTCAAGGTCTGTCTGTCAGCAATTTTTTCAGGGTCTAAAACCTCGTTTTTTTCATAAGCAATATCAAGTCCTTCGTGATTCCCGAAAGTAAAGCCCCAAGGAATATTAAAATCTTCCAGGAAAGAACAGAATGATTTAAACGCTGTGAAATTTTCTTTTTCGCTTGTTAAATCACCTGTAAGCATAATCATATCAGGCTTTGTTGTTTCAACCATATTCGTTATGGTTTTATATACTTTGACATCCTTTTTTTCATCATTCAGAATATGAACATCTGTTATCTGCAAAATCTTATAAGCAGTATCATCAGCCTCTTTATAGTCCTTATGATAGAATGTAACAAAACCAAAACTGCCGATAACAATAAGAACAATCACAAGCAATATGGACAATAAAATCTTAAACACCTTTTTCATTCCCGTTCCTCGGTTTTAATATCTGCTACGATAAAATCAAACTGCTCAGGCACAATAACATCGTCGTAGCATTCATTATACAGTTCTTTTCGGATTCCATGATAAAGCTTATCCAAAAATTTATCGCCCTCTCTAAAATCAAGAAGTACCAGTCCGCCGTCGGAAAGTAAAATTTCTTCTGCTTTTTTGGCATTACCTGTTTTAAGATAAGCCATTGAAAGATACATTAAAAGTCTTGAATTCTGCTTTAAATCATCCGTCAGTTTATCAAAACTGTTTATCACCGAAGCATATTCCTGTTGTTCTAAAAGCAGAGATAAAATGCTTTCAGCAAGACAGTAATTGTTATTTTTTATATCTATGCACTTTTCGGCAAAATAAACACTGTGTTCATCACCGAGCTGATAAAGAACAGCTGAATACAAATGGTTGTTATATTCGTTATTATCAAAAATCAGACTGCGTTCACAGTATTGCTTTGCCTTATCAAAATTTCTTTTATCATAAGAAAGGAGTGCAAGCTGATAAGATATATTCCAATTACACAGATTCTCATTTTTGAGGAGAATATTTTTCATTTTGTCTCCGTATGCAAATGAGAGTTTATCCGTTATCTGTTCACCGTTTGAAAAATCAAGCCACGGCTTAACTTCATCGTCAGCACAAAACTCAAGGTGACTTGGCGCTTTACCGCCGAGAGCTGTATTCAGATATCCAAAACCGCTGCCCTTAAAAACAATTTCACCTTTCTGCAGGCTGATATTGTTTGCAAAATCAGTCAGATTTTCGTCTAACATACTGCATCCGCCGAGCGAATCAATCTGTGATTTTACAGCGTTTACTAACTTATCATACGGTGCATTCACTTTATTTGCAGGAATATCGGCAAGTGCGTAGCACTCGGAAAAAGTCCACACGCATTTCGGCGGCATAGGAATACACTCATACTGCGTTTTGCCGAGACCTGCCTGAATTTCAACATAATCGCCTGCTTTGTCCGTCAGCATATTCTGCCAATGACGGGATCCCTTTTTATGTCCCCACGAGAACAGCTTTCTGCCCTTTAAATTACTGCTTGAAAACTGTAAAAGTCCGTACCCGTCCTTATCCACATTTGCGATAAATTTATCTTCACTCTGAGGAATATCATAAAAATAATCTATCGTATTCGGTATATTTTCGGGGTATGAAACATCTGTGCCGTTATCAAAGGGTATGGATGATTTTTTTATGCCCATTCCGTCGGAATTATTATAAGCACTGTCGGCAGGCACAACAACTCTTCCGCCCTTGTATTCAGGTGTTGCCATATTTGACCACCAGTACATAGGCACAACATCTGTATTCCGGTTTTCAATTCTGACAGCCGTCATCAGCTTATTATCATCAAGCCATAAATCAATCTGATAATAAATTTCTCTTACACGCTCAAACTCATAAAACCTAAGAACATCCTCACCGTTTTTGCCCTTTACAAAAGCACAATACATTTGTGAGCAAGTGAATGGTGAGTGACCGATTATGCCGCAGTTCCATTCCACGCCGCCTGAAAACCAAGCATTACGGATACTTAGATTGCGAAAACGGATAACATCATTTGTGTAAAGCACATTTTTTTGCTTTTTCTTATCGTACAGTTTCCAAAGTCTTCCGCCGAGCGTCGGCAAAAATTCTGCATACAGATAATCATTTTCAAGAACGGCAATCGTTATTTCCTGCTCGGTTTCTTCAACATAGGAATTTTGCTGAGTATATGGATATGAGGATTCACACCAGCCATAATCAATAAACAAGCCTTCAAAATCATCAATATCCGATTTGGATTGATGCGGCTTCTTTTCAAATGAAAGGTGCGGAATATCACTGTTTTGTGTTAACGAAGACACACGGTATTTTTTCGTTTCAAGCCTTGGCATCTGCATTCTCCTTAACATCATAAGTGTTTTTATCTAAATCTATAATAATGGTTGTTCCGTTTGAATAGGTTGCTTTTTGTTTTTGATAACAGCCCAAAAACTCGTGTTTTACCATTTCTTTGTTATAAAGCTTAGCCTGCAAATCAGCTAATGGTTTCACTCTTTCAATCTCCGCCTTCAGACTTTCGTCAGCAAGCAAATCCGCATCGGCAGAGCGTGGGTCATTGCCGAGCTTCATATCCTTTTCAATATAGGGATTAAAATACGGCATACCGGCATTCAATGCACAGTGCAAATCACCGTTTTCACCCTTCGGAATTCCCCAGTTATTCCACCAGTTCCACGGAATCATAATGCAATCATGATAAACAAGACTGCCGAGCGGAACAGGAATTCCCACAGCTTCACCGTTTACCTGCGGTCTTAAAGTGTACGGACCGTGATGAACAAGAGCAAGATTGTTTAAAAGCTGCATTGCCGGCTCTTCCGAGGACATAATAAGACCTTTTTCGTTCAGATAATCAAAGCAGTCTGCACGGTGTTTAATGCTTTCTTCCCTTGTGACTTTATGATTGGGGTGGAAACACTCATCACCATTCATAACAGAAAATACATCGAGATATGCACCCTGAACATCGATATTGTGTTCTTCAAGCTCGCTGTATGTTTTTTTAACAAAATCAAGTGCCTGTGATGCACACAGGAAGGTGTGTTCACCGCCGTCCCAAATTGAACAGTACGGATGTGAGCCGTCAATATGCGTTACTGCTTTTTCTATATCAAAAACAGGGGAGGTATAGTAAAAATCACGATACTGATCGTGCAGCGCAAAAATATAACCAAGATTACGGCAGGTATCGGCAAGCTGCTTTAAACCGTCCCATCCGCCTGCCTCTTTGCAGGGCGGCAGAATATACGGATGATTATTATCATAACCCTGCTCGCCCCAGCCGTCAGTATGAATATAAAGCTTATAAAGACCGAGATTTTTTATTTTCTCCATTTCCTCCGCACGCTTTTCAAAGGTTGCGTAAAGGAATTTGTTTATACCGTCTTTATCATAGAATTTTGATGCAGGCTGAATTTGTGAAAAAATCTTGTGATGCAGGACGGGACAGCCGATCAGCCTTTCAATGTTCTTATTTTTCTTAATTTTATCATCAATAGAAACGAATTGATTTGTTTCCATAAGATAATTTCTGTAGTCCTTTGCGGCGGTATTATAGTCCATATTATCGTGGAATATAAATCTGATTTTTCTTTCATAGGAAAGTTTTCCGAGTGACGACATCCAATGAACAGAGTTTACAAAGGCAAAATGTCTTCCTGCCGAAGAAAACATACAGGCATCATACGGTGTTTCAACAATCGCAGTAAAGCCGTGTCCGTCACACACTCTGCCCCAGAACGGCATATAGCAATCGCCCGTATTGATTTTTCTTAAATAATGTTCAAAAGCGATTGTTGAAAGAATATTTTTCTTATATCCGTCAGGCAGTATAAACCCATTGCGCATTGCATCAATATGATAAGCGTTTTTGCCTTTCTTTTTTGAATTAAAGGGGGCAGGAAAATAAACAGCCTGAATATCATAGCCTGTTTCGTTTTCTGCTTTTAAGGAAAATTCAACAGTATTTTCACCCGTAATTTTTGCGGTTAATATCAAAGTAAAATCAAGCTTTTTGCCAAAGGCAACAAAATTACTTAGACGTGTAACAATTTTCGTATCATCATATTCAAAGGACTTTTTAAGTGCTGAATACAAATCCCTGTATGTGCTGATATATTTATTGCCGACCTTTTTTCTGAGAATTATATAAGGCCTTCTACCGTCGCTCACCCATGAAAAACCGTTATGTAAGATTTCATAATCTCCTGTAAGCTCATTCATTCTTAATTTAATATTGCTTTTTTTCATATTAGTCCACCTCTATTTTAAAGCAAATCGGCATAGTTTCATTTACCTTTTCACTTAATTTGATTGTTAAATATTTTTTGTTCTGTGTAAATCTTACTTTTTCATCGCTGCCAAGAACGGAAACATTTTTAATAACACAGTGGAATAAATCCATACTGTCGGCAAGCGATTTTATTTTAAATTCAGATTTTGCATAAGGTTTTAATGCAAAAGCATAAACCGCCCCTGTATTGCAGGTAAAGCGATAGTCCTTTGAAGTGTAGCTGAAATGCTCTGTAAAAGAGCCGCCTTTTTGTTTTTTCCCCTCACCGAAGACCTTATACGGCTGAGTGCCCCAGATTGCCTCTTCATTTTTCTTTGTCCATTTACCGATTTCAGAAATAATATTCTGTTCCTGTTCACAGAATGTTCCGTCAGCTTTAGGCCCTAAATTAAGCACAAAGCAACTGTTCATCTGACTTTCCGTCATAACTTCTCCTAAAGCATATTTTTTATCGGTTTTATTTCTTGAAAATCAGCAAAACCGTAAAAATCTTTTGCATTTTTATAAAAGAATTTTTCTTTGTCGCTTTCCGATATTTCTTTAGATTTCAGCACAAAATCAAAATTCATTTTGTATGTAATTTCAACCATTGTGCGTGGATAGTCACTGCCCCACATCAGCTTGTCAAATCCGCAGATTTGAGATGCCTCATTTATCGCTTTAATTGCGGATGGATAGGGGTAAAACTCGCTGTTGAAAATCCAAGTAATCCCTCCGCTTTCGATGCGGACATTCTTGTTCCTTGCGAGCTTAATCTGCTCTTTCCAATTTCCCCTTGTAACCATTCCGAAATGACCGATTGCAATTTTCAAATTGGGGTACTGCTGTATAAGCTCAAAAAGAGAGCCCGTCTGCAAATCGCCGTCTGCCAAATCAATGGAGATGAACATATTGCTTTTATCGGCAGTCTCAAACACCTTATAATGCTTTGTTAAATCCTGTGTCGGAAGTCTGCCGGCACAAATTTTTATTCCATCAAAGCCGTTTATTTCAAACGGTTTGTTTTCTTCATATAAAGAACATATTTTTAATCTGTTCGGATATTGCGATTTTGCGGTAAGCAGGTAACTATCCTGATTGCCGTCGATTTCCTCCTGCGTAATCACTGCACCGTTCACACCTGCATAATCCATATTGGATATAAGCATATCGGCAGTATTTTCTCCACTTATCATATACGGCGGCATCATCTGCCGAATTTCACCGCCTAAATTGTTTTTACCGTTTTCAAGTGCAAAGACAGCCTTGCCGTCAATTTTGCCGTTTTGCTTTTTCCAAAGGTGTGCGTGTGCATCAATAATCATAAGGTAACCCCGTCCTTAAAAATGGCTATTTCACGATAGCCGTTTTTCTCATTTTTCGTTTCTTTGCCGTTTGCAGTGTCAATGATTAAGCTGAGCATTTCATCTTCATTTTTCGATTGTGCATCAAAATCAATCCAGCTTTTCTTTTTGTTTGCAAGATTTGTATTTGTGGCAATTTTGATTGTCGGCACCGGTGCACCGAGCGGTGTGCCTCTGCCTGTTGTGAACAGTATTAAGTGACAGCCTGCCGCTGTCAGATTGGTTACTGCAACCATATCATTGCCCGGACCGTTAAGGAGATTCAGCCCTGCTTTTTTTGCTGCATCTCCGTAATCAAGCACAGCTGTAACAGGAGCTCTTCCGCCCTTTTGCACACAGCCGAGAGATTTTTCCTCAAGCGTTGTTATACCGCCATCTTTGTTGCCGGGCGACGGATTCTCACTGACAGGCTGATTGTGGCTGATAAAATAGTTTTTGTAATGATTTATGAGATTTACTGTATCATTAAAAACAGCTTCATCAACACATCTGTTCATCAGTATCTGCTCTGCGCCGAACATTTCAGGCACTTCGGTTAACACACAAGTACCGCCCATAGAAGTAATTTTGTCGGTAATTCTGCCGACAAGCGGATTTGCCGTTATGCCTGACAAGCCGTCACTTCCGCCGCATTTCAAGCCGATTTTCAGCTTTGAAATCGGCACAGCTGTTCTTTTATCCTTTTTACCCTGCTTTTGAAGTTCGGATATGATTTTTACACCCTCTGCAAGCTCATCCTCGCAGTCCTGTGCGTTAAGGAATTTTATTCTCTCAGCATCATATTCACCGAGTATCTTTTTCAGTTCCGCAATGTTGTTATTCTCACAGCCTAAGCCGAGTACAAGCACACCGCCTGCATTCGGATGCTTAATCAGATTGCAGAGGATTTTCTGCGTAACAAGCAAATCCTCACCAAGCTGACTGCAACCGTAAGGATGCGTAAAGGCAAAAGCGCCTGTTTTTTGTGCAAGTGCGTTTGCAGTACCGTTTATACAGCCGACAGTCGGAATAATCCATATGTCATTTCTTATACCTATATCACCGTTCTTGCGCTGATAGGCTGAAATCAAAATTGGTTCTTCTGCTTTTGCTTCGATATGTTCGGGCGTATATGTATATTCCTGTTCACCCGAAAGAGCAGTTTTCAAGTTATGTGTGTGAATATGCTCGTCAGCCTTGATATTCTCTTTTGCAATACCGATAGGAAAGCCGTATTTGATAATCTTATCATCTTTGGCGATATCATATATTGCGTACTTATGCCCGTTTTCAAGATTTACTTTTACATTATCATCGGGGTGAATTACAACAAAACCCATTTTATTGCCTCTCTTATTCCGTTACTATGGATTTTATCCATACTCTCTTCAACCAAATCAAGCATATCGGACAAATCGCGATCCCAAAACTCTGCATTTGATAAAATATCCTTTACGGAATGATTCTTAATATATTCCACTGCTGTTTTATCATCCTGCACATCATTTGTTTTGTAATATTCAATCAGGCAGGCAAGTGAAAAAACAAGGGACTTCGGTAAAGTGTTATGTTTCTTTACATAATCGTGAATTGTCGGCAGAACTCTTGCCGTAAACTTGCTGATTGAATTAAGAGAAATGGACTTCCACATATGCTTTATATACTGATTTGAAAAGCGTTCAAGCACTGCATTTGCAAACTGCCTGTTTTCCTCCGTTTCACCGAGAGTAGGGAGTATGTATTTAAAAAGGCATGTGTTCAGAAATGCATTTAAATCCTTATCCTCAAGGCTTTTTTTAACTGTATCGATCCCACACAGCATTGACGGAAAAATGAGTGATGTGTGCGATCCGTTGAGAATACGGACTTTCATTTTTTTATAGGCTTTTAAATCATTTGTCCATATCACATTCAAACCGACTTTCTTCAAAGGCAGTTCCTTTTCATAATTGCCTTCGATTACCCATAAATGATATGGCTCTGCCGTATCAAGCAGTTTATCATCATAGCCGATTTCAGCACAAAGCTGTTCAGCCTCATCCTTTGGATATCCTGTTACAATTCTGTCCACAAGCGTGTTACAGAAATCATTTTCTTTGGTAATCCATTCGCAGAAATCCTTCCCTAAATTCCAGAGATTTGCATAATCGAGCACACATTTCTCAAGCTGTTTACCGTTATTATCTATCAGCTCACAGGCAAAAATCACAAAACCGTTTAATCCTGCTTTATATCTTGCATAGAGCAATTGTGTTAATTTTGCAGGAAAAGATTTTGCAGGTCTGTCCTCATATTTGTCTTCAGCGACAAAGGCAATGCCTGCCTCCGTTGTATTGGTAATGATAAATCTGAAATCGGGATTCTGTGCAAGTTCAAGATAAGTGTCAAAATCTTTGTACGGATTGACTGCCCTGCTGATTGAATTGATTTCTGTTCGCTCGCAGATTTCCTTACCGTTTTCAATACCACGCAGATATAGATTATATCTGCAATTCTGCGCATTCAAAGTATCAATTGTTTTAGAATTTGTAGGCGATACAATTACAATATTGCCGTTATACAGATTTTCTTTATTCAGCTTATCAACGAAATAATCCGCAAAGCCTCGCAGGAAATTTCCTGTGCCGAATTGTATGATTCTTTCGTTCATAATCCTACTCCGCATCTGAAAATTTGATAAGCAGTTTAGCAAGTGAGCCGTCATTATGCACGAGTGCGTCAAAAGCATCTTTTGCATCCTGTATGTCATAAACACCGCTTATCATTTTAAGCGGATTAACCTTTTCTGCTTTTACAAGGTCAATCAACTCTTCAAAATCCTTTGTAAACGCATTTCGAGATCCGAAAATATTGAGTTCCTTTTTGAGTATCACGGAATGAATAAAAGTCGTTTCACGCTTGCCGTTACCGATAAGAATGATATTTGCACCGTGTGCCGCACTGTCAATACAATTTAAAAAGGTTTCAGGTGCACCGCATGCTTCAACACAAACATCAAATCCGTTACCGTTTGTGAATACACCGCACTCACTGTGCAAATCCTGGTCTTTGACATTGATTGTCAAATCTGCACCATACTCCTTGGCAAGTGCAAGACGGCTTTGCAACATATCAGCTATTGCAACCTTTGCGCCCATTGCTTTTGCTTTAAGAAGTGCAAAAAGTCCGATAGGTCCTGCACCCACAATGAGTAAATTGTCGCCCTGCTTAACTTCTGCACGGGACAAAGCGTGGTTGCTGATTGAAAACGGCTCAATCAAAGCAAGTTGCTGTGCAGTTAAGCCCTTACCGTCAATAATGCGTTCAATCGGCATCGTAATATATTCCTGAAAAGCGCCGTCACGCTGAACACCCATTGTTTGGTTATCCGTGCAGGCATTAACAATACCTCTCTCGCAAGAATAACATTTACCGCAGTTAAAATACGGATTGCAGGTTATAACATCGCCTTTTTTTAAGTCTTTATCATTCTCAGGTATTTCAATAATCTGTGCCGAAAATTCATGGCCCGGTATTCTCGGGTATGTAGTAAACGGCTGATTGCCTGTGAATGATGCAATATCCGCGCCGCAAATACCGCAGTAAAGGATTTTTAGCAGTGCCTCGTTTTCTTTTGGCATAGGTATTTCTTTATCAATTATTTTAAGTTCAAATGGTTTTGTAATTTCAATCGCTTTCATCATTTTCCCTCGTCAATATATTCTTTATTCCATATAACGGCTGTTTTAAGTGGTGCACCCTTACTGTAAATTTTATTTTCATAAGCAAGCACAGGGTCGGCAGTAAATTCAGCTTTCTCTATCAGTTCAACAAGCATATCAAATTTACTCTCACACAAGATATTTATTGCCTCTTCCATATGTTTTTGTGTGAAATTGATTGATGCTAAAATTACCTGATTTTTAAAACCGAACAGCATGGTATCGTATGTAACTTCAGGACCGAGAGAAAAACTGTCATAAATACCGTTACAACCGAGAACACTGTACTCAAATGCAATTTTATGTTCAATGTTTGTACCGCTTGTGCCGACAAAAACGCTCGCAGTACCATCGAGCATATTGATTATACTTTCGGCAATCTTACCACTACTCATACCTGATGTTGACATATACTCTGCATTTAGATTATTCTTAACAAATTCTGCTTTGTCAGACTTTTCACTGCTTCTTGCAACAAACAGAATTTTTGCGGTTTTGTGATTTCGCCTGATTTGGTCGCCGATAAAAAGTCCGGTTGTGCCCAATCCGAAAATTACTACCCTGTCAAAGGTACTGTCATAGGCAAGCTTTTTTGCAAATTCTTCATCACAATTATATTTTGCCATCTCCACTCGAAAATTCTGTGCCACGCCGATATCGCACATACGCTCGTGCTGAAAAATTGCACAAGCATAAGGATCTGAAAAGACAAGTTTTTTTGCAAGAGAAAGCGGTAATTTTTTTAGTTTTTCGTATTTTACGGGCAAATGCAAAAGCATATCGGGATTAAAATATCCTTTATCACAAAATATACCGTCTGCACCGTCACAACCGTATTCAAAATAGCTTTCATCCTCTGTAAATCTGGTAGGGTCATAACTGTCACCGCCGCGAATAAGAACGATTGCAAAACGATTTTCACTCGGAACCCATACAACGCCTTCGTGTCCGTTAATAAGCCTTGATTCGCCCTGCGGAAATTTACTGTCAAGCTGAGTTTCTCTTCCCATTTTCATCAATTCAAAATCCGTTCCGCAGAAACCGCAGAATACAGGAAATACTGCTATACCTTCTTTTTCAGGCTCATCTCTTAATCGTTTTCTTGCAGGATTTATCAAATTGATTTCACTGTATCTGATTGGCTTTTCTTTATCATTTACAAAATAAGTTGCTTTTGTTTTCAATTCATCATACTTCCTCAAATAATTTATTGTTCAGCAATACCCGACGACTTTTCCTTAAGTTCTTCCATTATTTGATTGTACTTTTTCTTACTGAGTGGATAAAACGCCATAACGGCAATAAACAAGATACCGCTTACAACCGTTATAACGGCAGAAATGTTAAACCATTGATTCATAATTGCAATGTTTTCAGGCAGATATTCAGCGCCGTTTTTAAAATTCATAGGCTGATAGCCGATTTTCTGCTGAATAAAGGTTGGTATAAACATTGCAAACTGCGAAACGAGACCTGTCATTGAAACAGCAAAAGTCTGAATAAAACCTTCTAATCGTCTGCCTGTTTTCCACTGCTGATAGTCATAAATTTCCGAAAGCATGATCGGTGTAAGTGTACCGACAGCATTAAAGCCGCTAACAAATCGAACAACTGTAATTACAACAGCAGTAGGTGTACCGACAGGGATGTTCTCATAGCCGATAATACAAAGCATGCCATAGGCAACAGCGTTAATTACTTGCCACATAATCATAATGCTCTTATTATTCATTTTTCGTGTCATAAACGGCAATAAAAGCATTGCAGGCGTTGCGGCAAATCCTACAATAGGACTTAACATAGAGAACAATGATAAGCCCTGTTCAGTAGTTTCACCGTATCTGAACTGTCCTATATAATAACTGTTCATCTCAGCTACGCCTCTGAGACTACCGATAATCATGGCAAGCGTATAAATCATCAATGGCTTATTCTGCATAACCAGACGCAAGCCTTCCTTAACACTTATATTTTCACATTCCTGTGGTGTTTCATATATGCGTTCCTTTGTTTTCAAAATAAGAAAAACAAGAATAACACCTATTGCCGTACTAATTAAGCCCATCAGTCTGAATGCCATATACTCTCTGCCCTGACTCATAAAATGAGCACGAATAGGACCGATAATAAAATTCATAACGGTTGGTGCAAATCCCATTATAAGCCCCACAGGTGATAACATATCTGTTCTTTCTTGCGACACCGGCGTCATAGCGGCAGGTATCATATAAAATGTGTTATACCAAATATTCCAGAGAACCAGTACAGGAATGCAGGTGCAATAAGCATACACAACCCTAAATGTCATTGAATTTACCTGTGGCAGCCATGTTGCAAGCACCACAAAAAGAGAAATAACAGGAGCAATACCGATAATATATGGCTTATATCTGCCAATTTTAGTTTTAGTATTCTGTAACATCTTGCCAAAGAACGGCTGAATAAGAAGATTAGATACACCTACAATACTGAAAATGACTGTGCCGTGAATGACATCAATTTCATAAATATAAGGTATCTGAGTTGCAGTAATTACAGCAGTTATAACATTTACAATAAAGCTGACACCGAGACCGCTGAAGCCGTAGCAAGCCATTTCCTTAAAAGTTAAATATCTTCCCTTTGGCGGTGTTGACCAGCCATTTTTCAAAGATGTAAAAAGCCCTTTGATTTTATGCATTGCTTAAACCCTTTCGCTGTTAAAAATCTTCAATTTCAATATTTATATTATTGTCTTTGTCAAGTGTCAAAACCGTGCCGCCGAGCGCCTTCGTTGTAAAATTACAGTTATAAGAGCTCTTGGCCATATAAGCCAATGTAACGCCGTCAAGCTCGGTTACAAAGTTATTATTGTGATCGTGACCTGCAAACAGATGGGTACCTCCGTTTTCCTTAAACGCATTGAAAAAACCGTCATTTGTCTTAGCCGTGCAGGTTCCCTCACCGCGAATACCCATCTCAAATCCGTTTTCCAACTGTGCATATTCAGGAACAGGAACGTGCATAAATGCCATATTCGCAACTTCAGCACCGCTTGTTTCTTTTATTCCGTTAACTGCCCATTTATACCACGCAATTTGATTTTCGTTTACACCACCATCCGTAATCTGACCGTCAACGATTCTGTACTGACCGTCATCAATCATAAAGAGTGAATATACAGGCTTATCATTTCTTGTTAAATTGACGATATAATTGCCCATTCCGTTCATTCCTTCAGGACCTGATTTAAACAGGCAATGCTCAGATGATTCATAAATTTCCGCAAGCTTTGCTTTATCTGCTCTGCCTTCATAATCGTGATTACCGAATACAGGTGCCCACGGAATTTCAAACTTTTCCATAAAATCGCAAAACTGCTGTGTACAGATGTCATTCCAAGCAGTAAGAACTGTATCTCCGCCGACAATAATTAAATCCGGATTTACATTTTTGATAAGCTTTTTAAGCTGAATTTCACTCATACCGTCAAGAATGAAATTAACACCAAGGCAAGCAGCAAAGGTACCGTGATTGCGGATATGAATATCGGTTAAGCAAAGAATTTTTGCATCCTTATCTCCGATTTCCAAATGCTGTGCATAATCTGCCGTATATGTATCAGACGCACTCCATTTATCACAGACGGCAACACCTTTTTGTTCCTCGAGTGCAACAGATGCAAAATATGCATTACAAATGCACACAACAACCACAAGCACTAAAATAATACTGATAATCACTTTTATCGGTTTTTTAGTAAGAAATTTTTTCATTTTGATACACACACCACTTTATAAATTTTTGCTGTTAAATCAAAAAGCACACTCATATCACCGCTTATTTCATTACCCTGATAATTCTGCGGTAAAAGAACACAGTTTTTCATAAACACTTCTCCTGAAGCAATTAAATCAAACTCAGAAATTCTATATTGCAACTGTGGCTCCAATCCGATTAGTTTAATTCTCTGTAACGACTGCACAGGAGAAAACAACTTTTGAAAAACATATAAATATGCTGTTTTTCTGCTTTTGTCAACCAAAAACCAGCTGTTGTAATTCTCTGAAAATCCGTCCGACAAACGATAGAAAGATGTACCATTCAAAATGGAACGAATTTCTTTATATCTGTCGGTACACATTTTATCAATTCCGTAAGTAACATCCGTTTTAGGATACAGCGTGCTGACAAGCAAAAGCGAATTTTTTTGAAAAAAGCATTGTAATTCTCCTGAAATTTAATTTTTCTGCCGTAATACAGATGTTCTAAATCTCCTTGTTCAGTAACACGAAAAATGTAACTGCTTTGTGCTGTATTCAGATGAAATACATTGTTCTTTACAAAAATCATTGTTTTCCCCTACAATTTATTATATAAAACCAGTAAATAACTCGTATAATATAATGAATTGACATTTCTATACTATGATTATATAATGAAATTCAAAGTAATTATTGCGAAAAACAACCAAAAACTTTAGAGATCCTATCATACTTATCCGGCAGGGAGTACCGCTATGAAATCAACAGAACTTGGTGTTTTGAAAAAATCAGAGGTTTATTTTTCATCACCGTCACAAACAGCAAAAAAATTATACTACTACCCAATCAGTGCAGGGCATTTTTTCTGCATTAAGGGCTATCATCTAATTAGAGATAATTATAACAGTCTTTTGATAACGCATATCATTGACGGCACATTTACTTATATCAAAGACGGGAAACATATTACCGCACGAGCAGGCGATACGGTTATTCTTGACTGCTATAAACCACACGAATACTATACAAATGACAGTTTTGAATCCATTTGGATACACATAGCCGGTGCAAACAGCTTTGAACTGTTTGAGGAAGTTGAAAAGACAGACGGCAATCTTGTAAAATGCCGTGATGTAAATCATGTAAAAAAACTTTTATTTCGTATATATGACAGCATCAGCGGTGTTAATCCTCCGTCAGAGCTGAATATATCCCTTGATATTTACAAAATATTTGCAGAACTGCTCAATCCACAAAGTATAAAAAGCAAGAGCGAAAGCAATTACGAGGACAGCATACAGGATGTCAAAAATTATATTACCGAAAATCTAAACGAAAAGCTGACCGTTCAAAGACTTGCTAATGAATCACATATGAGCACATCACATTTTTCACGAGTTTTCAAACAGCAAACCGGCTTTTCGCCTTATGATTATGTTTTGATAACACGCCTAAACAAAGCAAAATATCTGCTGCAAAAAACAGAAATGTCTGTTTCATCAATTGCATATGAAACAGGCTTTAACAGCGAATCCAATTTCATTTGCTTTTTTACAGATAATGAAGGCATATCTCCCGGCAAATTCCGAAAACTGAAATTTTAAAAATTAACAAAGCAGAATTCCGAAAGAAAATGATTATAAATCGTAAGAATTCTGCTTTTTATTTTGTTATTATTAAAGAAAATGCATTTTAGGAGATAAAAAATGAAGACGAAAGTATTACATTTTGATAAAACAATTATGCATTGGGATGAAGCGTTACCTCTTGGTAACGGTGATTTAGGCTGTCTTATCTGGAACAGTTCTGATAAACTGCGTTTCAGCCTTGACAAAGGTGGAATATGGGACTGCTCCAAATCACCTGAAAATCAGAACAATTTTACATATAATGATATCAAAAATCTTGTTGCAAACAAAAAACAAAAGCAGATTCAAAAAAAATATGATGATTGTTACAGCAATCCGACACCAACCAAACTGCCGGCAGGCAAAATTATTTTAGATTTAGGAGTCAAAGAAAACATCATATCAGATTTGGATTTCAACACTGCACAAGCTGAATTAACGATTGGTGAAATATCGGTAAAGTCCTTCATTCACGCACAAAATAATTACGGCTTGATTGAAATAAATAAAACAGGGATCACCTTAACGATTGACAATCCGAAATACGGAAAAATCAAAAAGTTTTCTCTTAAATTCCCCTCAAAAAGAACTGTTCAATCCCTCAAAAATCTACACTATCCCGATGCTGAATTTTTCGATGAAACAAAGGATGAAATAAATTATAAATACTTTATTCAGCCGACAAATGATGGTTTTTACGGTATTGTTACGGCAAAATATGAAAACAATAATCAAACACTAATTGCATATACGGTTGGATTTGGTAAAGACAAAAGTTTTGTTGAAAATTGCAAAACAACCATAAAATTCGCAATAGAAACAGGATATGATACTGCATATAATGAGCACAAAAAATGGTGGGAAGAATATTGGTACAAAAGCAGTATAATTCTGCCTGATAAATTACTTGAAAAGCAATGGTATCTCAACAATTATTTGCTCGCCTGTTGCAGCAGAAAGCACAAATACCCTATGCCATTGCAAGGTGTATGGACTGCCGACAATGGCTCGCTTCCTCCTTGGAAGGGCGACTATCACCACGATTTGAACACACAGATGTCCTACACAAGTTATTTGAAAGCAAATCACCTTGAACAGGGCGAATGCTTTATAGATTATCTGCTTGATATAGCGGATGCAGGCAGAAGATTTGCAAAGCGTTTTTATAATGCAGACGGACTCTGTCTGCCGTCTGTTATGGATATAAAGGGGCATGCACTCGGCGGCTGGTGTCAGTATGCGCTGTCTCCGACAAATCAGCTGTGGCTGTGTCAGATTATGGCAAGGTATTATTTCTTTACAAAAGATAAGGAATACCTAAATAAAATTTATCCATATATGCAGGAAACAGGAAAATTCTTATTGAATATTCTAAAAGAAAAAAACGGAATATACAAATTACCGCTGTCAACTTCGCCTGAAATACACGATAATACACTCAAGGCTTGGCTTACACCAAACAGCAACTATGATTTGGCTTTAATGCGGTGCTTTGCTGACAATATGATAAAGCTGAGTAATGAAATCGGTAACAATCACGAGTCGGAAATATGGCAAAAGCATCTTGAAAAATTTGAACAGCTTGCCGTTAATCAAAATAATGTTTTGATGCTGTCACCTGATGAAAGTCCGAGCTGTTCACATAGGCATCATTCACACTGCATGTCAATCTACCCACTCAGAACTCTTGAATATACAAAAGAGAAAAACAGAAAGATAATAGACAGCACAATTAAAGATTTGGAAAAACACGGAATCAGCGAATGGGTAGGCTATTCCGTTGTCTGGATGGCACAGTTTTACATCATTCAGGGCAACGGCGATAAAGCAAGTAAAATGCTGCACGATTTCTTCAATTACAACTGTACCGACAACGGCTTTCATGTTAACGGAGATTTCAAGCATAAAACGGACTTTAATATGAAATACAGACTTTTCACACTTGAGGGCAATTTTATAGCCGCAGATGCAATACAAGAAATGCTTCTCTACAGTGAATGGGGCAAAATCAAGCTGTTTCCCGCCATACCGAGTAATTGGACAGATGCTGAATTTGAAAATTTCAGAGCATACGGCGGATTGCTCATAAGCAGTAAAATAACTGATAACAAGATAAGTTATATAAAAATCAAGGCAACAGCAGATTGCACATTCAAAATTGAAAATGATTTATCTCGTCTGAATTGCAGCATAAAAATAAATGATATTAAAAATATAACCTTAAATAAAAATGATGAAATTATATTTTCATAGAAAAGCTCCTCAGCTTAACGGCTGAGGAGCTTTTGCTTACAGTGTATTCAATTCAATAACTTTTGCACTTTTCAAAATAAGCTTATCGGAATTTAAAGGAATCGGTATTTCATTATAAACATTTGAAATACCGAATTTTGTTTTCGGTGCAGTACGAATAATAAGTGTTTGACTTTTCTCAATGTACTTTTTATAATCACGCAGGTGCATAACAAATTTTCTGTCAATATTGAAATAATCGTTGATTAGTGCTTTACCGCTGAAAACCTGAAGATTAAGTCCGTCAAAATCAAATTCAAGTTTAATATCAAATCTGTTTTCAAGTATATCATTCGGCAGTTTTAATTCGTAATAACTGCGTCTGCCTGTTGAATACAAAAAATAATTGTACGGCAGCTTCTTCTTTTCACATCTGTTAAGTGATATATGATTTTTCACATCCATATCACTTTCCTGCTCGCAATAGATTTTACCGTCATTGCTGTAAACTGTACCATTTAGAAAATATGCTTTGCCATTGATAAAATGAAAATGTTTTGCCTTATCATAAGGAATAACAATTATTCTTACATCATCAATAAGAGTACCGTTTTCTGAATAATCAAGATAAAGTTCTTTATTGTCTACACTGCATTTCGGCTCAATCCCCTCGCATTGTGCAAAACGGCAAACAGTTTCGCCGTTAATTTCGGTTTTAACAATAGGCTGTGCAAGAATATAATCAAAATGTACTTTTCCCAGCGTAATATTGAACGGATAAAAGAACATCGTATCTGCTTTTATATTGGTTTTCGGCAAATTTATTTCTTTATCACCTGTTTTAACCGTTACACTGACATCATTAAAATCTTTGTACTTCAAGCCTTTCTCATAGGTGCCTGCAAAAAAATATCCGCTGCCGTTTTCATCAGTTCTGACTGAACATTTCAAAAAGGATATATCGTAAGGGTCATTTGATTTCCATTCAGGAAAATATGCCCGCTTGGTGCATATTTCTTTATCAAAATCATTTATAAAGAAATGCATCAGTCTGAGTCTGTCACCGTGAGAACGGCAAACGCCATATCTGCTTATCGGTGCCTGAAAATCATAATCAATTATCGGATAATTATTCGGGTAGCCCGTAAATCTGTTTTCCTGCATCAGTCTGTCATTCGGATTTGCACCGCCACAGAACATATAATATCCGAGCCAGTTTGCACCGCTTGCAAACTTTGCAAAACCAACACCATAGCCGTCTTTTTCGGATATATAGGGTCTGCGGTGCTGTGTGACCTGATTACCCGGACCGATTTCGCAAAAGGCATACGGAATATTATCATAAGCATTTTCATTCACAATTGTATTTCTGTGCAAGTCTGCACCGATTTCGTCCTCGGTTTTTGCAGGTGTTATTGCAAAACGATTGTTTGGTTTGAGTGCCTTTTTCCCCATAGTCCACGGTGCATCTGGATACCCACCCATCATCGGCAAAAAGTCATTATCAGGCTTGCCGGACGGCCATGCAGTCATTGTAAAAAACGGCACTTTAAAGCCGATTTCTTCTGCAATACCCCTGAGCGTTCTTATATGCTCGGTTGAGCCTGGGTATTCATTTTCAAGCTGTAAACCGATAACCGTTTCACCATCAAGAAACGGTTTGACCTCTTTATAAAGTCCCTGCCAGTATTCACGCACCTCTTTAAGATACGCAGAATTATCACAGCGTTTTTTGAGCATTTTGTTAATACGCTTAGGAAATCCGCCCCGTATAGCCTCGCCGTGACACCACGGACCGATACGCAAAACACACGGCATATCAAGCTCTTTACAAACACGCAAAAAGGCCGCAATATCTCTGTTGCCGCAAAAATCAAAATTATTCTTCTCTTCCTCATGATAGTTCCAGAAAACATAGGTTGCAACTGTATTTATTCCGCATGCACGCATTTTGAGTATGGTTTCTCTCCAGCGTTCCCTCGGCAGTCTTGAAAAGTGTACTTCACCTGAAATAATTGTAAACGGCTTGCCGTTTTTTGTGAAATACTGTGTGTTTACACCATAGGAGCTATCTGTGTTTGAATAGTTAAAACGCCCCTGTTCAACAGACTTTGGCTCAGCCTTAATCGTTATTTGCATATAAATTTTCTCCATTTCTTATCAGTCAGCAGCGAAGAAATAAATATCAGAATTGCCGATACAATCCAGATAATAATTACAGCATTCCAACCTGAATGTTCAGCAACAGCACCAAACCCATAGGATGATACGGCACAGCCGATATGTGCTGCCGAATTTAATATTCCGCTTACGGATGAAGTTCGTGAACAGCCTGAAAAACGTATCGGCACAAGTGATATTATCAAATAGTTAAGTGCATACATTACAGATGTGGTAACCGCCAGCAAAATTATAATTATGTATATAGGCAGTTTGCCGATAAAGAGAAGCAGTACCATTGGCACAATTTGGTTTATCTTTTTTATCGCTATTCTGTATTTTTACTTTTGTGATATATGCTTTTACATAAAATACAGCTAGGATTACAAAGACAGAATCAACGCAAATACAGATACCGCCGCATACGAAAATAATTTTCCACTCATATTTACTTTCGTTAATGGTACTGAAATCATAATCCTGATTGTAATCAAATGCATTCGGAATAAGTTTATTATATATAAACCAATACAAAAATAATTAAGAAAAGCAATCAAATACTTTAGAAAATCCCTCATTTTTTATGATTGAATTTCTAAAGTATAAAGCAGTTTTTCTAAAGGAACCTGTAAACAAATATGTTATGCTGTTTAATATAATAAGTAGTGAAAGAGGTTATCTTATGAGAGAAATACTGAATTTTAACTATGATTATTCAAAATGTATGGCAATGAAGCTTGGAATGGCTTATCCTGAAAAGAAAATACCAAATAAAAGCCACATCCTTCTCACATTTGAAGATGCACTTAAATACATAAAAAAGATAGATAATATTACACAGGGAATCACAAAAATATATTATCTTGTCGGCTGGCAGTACCTCGGACACGATGATAAATATCCTGATTTTTTCGAGGTAAACAAGGCACTGAAAAGACCGCGGGATAAAACAGCTTACGACAGTTTCAAGTGGTTTTGTGAGGAATCAAAAAAATATCATTCCGTTATCAGTGTTCACATCAATTTTAATGATGCTTATGACAATGCGCCGTCTTTTAATGAGTTTGTTAAGACAAATGCATTAATCAGAAAGAAAAACGGCAAGCCCCACGCAATAGAAAATTATAACGGCAGAAAATGCTACAAAACCTGCCACAAGGCATATTGGGAATCCGGACTGTTCAAAAAAATGTTTGACAGATTTGTCGACACCTTCCCTTTCATTGCCGAAGCAGGCACGATCCATGTTGATAATTTTCAGTGCTATAAAAATTATGCACCGTATGTCAGCATTGAAGAAATGCAGAATGCCAGATATGAAATGATAAAATATGTATATGGCAAAGGCATAGATATTACATCGGAATTCACATATAAGGAAAGCGACAGTCTGCCAAACAAACCGATTTTCGGACTGCCGAGGGATCATTTCAGCAAATATCCAATGGATACTGTCGGCTTAATACCGCTGAGCTGGTGGTGTTACCGTATGACACAAAAAGAGCTTATTGAAACACCGCCGTCACTCTACTGCGGCGGCGAATACAGAGAGAAAAAATATAACAATCTGTTTTACGGTAATATGCATGGTGAAGATATAATCAGAAAGGATAATCAAAACTGGGCTGAAGAATTTATACACCGTTTTGCAACTTATCAGATACCATGCCATTTTTTGAATACACATAAAAGACTATCCATAAACGGCAGAGGCAATAATCTTAGCTGTATGTTTGCCGATAATATTATTTCGTATTCAAAAGGCAGAAAAATCACACAAAACAATAGAACAATTAAAGATGGTGACACGCTGTTTTTGCCTTTGGTACATAAAGAAAAACAGTATATTGCATACAGCGAAAAAGGGGACCGCCGAGTGTGGGACGTTTTTGAAAATGTTACAAAGGCAAAAATATATCAGATAACCGAAAACGGAAACAAAATTATAAAAGAGATTAATATACTAAATAATAAAATCGAACTTCTGATAAAGGCAAAAACTGCATTACTGATTAAGTTTGAATAACAAAACAAGCACATCGAAAAGGAGAGGGTTCATAAGGAATTCTCTCCTTTTGGCATTTGTAATCGGTTGGAATGATGAATTGTAGATATAATTTATTATTTTGGAGAATTACACAATGGAAAAGAATATTTTTGATGAAAGTAACGGACTTTTGTATGAATTGCAAGGTAATTACTACATTCCTTATTTAACAGTTTATTACGGCGAGAACTGTTCCACCATTTGATTTGGCTAGATACACATCTGTCATCGGTTTTCATTGTATAAGTAAATTGTATTTCTTTATAATCTACAGAAAAATTATTTAAATGGGCATGTGCTGCAAATACATATTTTGTACTATCCGTTTTTTAAAAACATCAAACATTCCGGAATTAATATGTCCCGGACAACACTCCTCATTTTTCTCGCCAAAACCTATACTTGGATCAAAACAGCTTTTCTCATATTACTTATAGGCATCAACATATTCATTAAGCGGAATATGAATAAAAAGCATAGGCTCAACTTTTTCACATCTTTCTTGCACATTCAATAGCTTTGTATAGTTTTTTGTATATCTCGTATGTTGTATCATAATACTCGACATTGTCCTCGGAGAATTTCACCTTAGTTAAAATAGAATCACTCATTTTTTCATAGGCTTGAGATATGTCACTGTAAAATCCATATCCAACTGCTGCAAGAATGGCAACTCCTAAAGCTCCGCTTTCCACATCATCTGAAGTATAAATATTTTTTTGCAAAACATCTGAAAGTATTTTAAGCCACAATTTACTTTTTGCTCCTCCACCGCAAACTTTGATGATTTCAGTGCTTATATTGTTGTCACCAAACACATTTATGCAGTCTTTAAAGCTAAAACAAACACCTTCCAAAACAGCTCTGTAAAAATTGTAAACATTATGATTTACACAGACTCCGGTAAACGAAGCACGACAATTTGAATCAAGATGCGGTGTCCGTTCACCCATTAAATATGGCAAATATATAATTCCGTCAGCAGAAACATCAACGGCATTTTTATCAAGCTGTTCATAGGTTAAATCCTTTGCAAATGTTTGTTTAAACCAATCAACAGACAGACCACAGCCCTGCGTAACACTCATTATGTGCCACATGTTCGGTTTTGCATGACAAAATGTGTGTGTTCTGCCCTGCTTGTCATGATTAGGTTTTTCAAGAGCAGTAAATACAACACCACTTGTACCGAGGGAAATACTTGTGCAACCTGGTTTAATAACACCGTTTCCCACTGCAGCAGCGGCTTGGTCTCCTGCTCCTGCAACAACAACCGTATTTGCAGACAAGCCTGTTTGTCTTGCTATATTCTCAGTTATGTTCCCTATAACCTGTGAACTTTCGTAAACATTCGGCAAAAACTCTTTATCTATATCAAATGTTTTAAGTATTTCACCGGACCATTTTCTGTTTTTTACATCAAAATAGCCTGTACCACTTGCGTCAGAAACATCAGTTGCATATTTTCCTGTTAGCACAAAATTTACATAATCTTTTGGAAGAAGTACTTTTCTAACTTTTGAAAAAATATCCGGTTCATTCTCTCTCAACCATAAAAGCTTGAAAAGCGTAAATGAAGTATTTGGAGCATTTAAAGTCAAATCAATATATTTTTGCTTTCCTAAATCGCTGATAACTTTGTCAACTTCTTTTTGCGTTCTTTGGTCGCACCAGATTATGCTGTCATACAACACATCACCGATTTGATCTAAAACCACTAAACCGTGCATTTGACCGGATACACCAACTGCTCTAATTGACTCAGCGTCAACTTTACTTGATATTTCTTTGATTGTTTTAATTGCAGCATTTTTCCAATCTATAGAATTTTGCTGTGCCCATCCGTTATATGGTTGTTTTAATTCATAGCTTTGACTGTCACTTGCTATAACACTACCATTTTCATCAAATAAAACCGATTTGGTTGCCGATGTGCCTACATCTACACCTATAAAATAGTTCATATTTCTTTACCAGCCAAAATAATATATTGATTAATAAGCGTTTCAAGATATTCCTGCTTACCGCTTTGAACAGTAGGTTCGCCGTTGTTCAGCGTGTACAGTTCAAGTTCTGCAAGGGAGGTTTGTCTGTCGGCAATTTTTTTGCCGATGCCGTCGGTATATGAGCTGTATCTGTTTTCGACGAATTCGTCCATAACGCCGTCTGAAATGATTTTGTCGGCAACGATAAGACCGTAAGCAAAAGCGTCCATACCTGCAATATAGGAAATGAAAACATCCTCATATGTATTGCTTGCACGTCTTGCTTTTGCATCAAAATTCAATCCGCCGTTTATGAAGCCGCCGTTTTTCAAAACCTCGTACATACACATGGTTGTGCTATATAAATCCGTGGGGAACTGGTCGGTGTCCCAACCTAAAAGCATATCGCCCTGGTTAGCGTCTATGGAACCGAAAACGCCATTATCCCTTGCAACTCTCAGCTCATGCTGGAAAGTGTGTCCTGCAAGTGTGGCGTGGTTAGCCTCTATGTTCATTTTGAAATCTTTATCCAAGTTATACTTTCTCAAAAAAGCAAGAACGGTTGACACATCAAAATCATACTGATGCTTTGTAGGCTCCTTGGGCTTCGGTTCTATATAAAAATCACCCGTAAATCCGATGTTCCTGCCGTAATCCACAGCCATTCGCATAAGATAAGCCATATTGTCCTGCTCTTTTGTCATATCAGTATTCAGAAGCGTATCATAGCCCTCTCTGCCGCCCCAGAACACATAGCCCTGACCGTCAAGTTCTACGGTGATTTCAAGGGCTTTTTTTATCTGTGCAGCCGCATAAGCAAAAACATCAGCGTTTGGTGATGTTCCTGCACCACACATATATCTGGGATTATTAAAGCAGTTTGCCGTTCCCCAAAGAAGTTTTATGCCTGTTCTTTTCATTTCTGACTTGATAATCGGAACGATTCTGTCAAGATTCTCGTTTGTTTCTTTTAAGGTTGCACCCTCGGGAGCAATATCACGATCGTGGAAACAAAAGTATTGCATCCCCAGCTTTTCCATAAGCTCAAATGCGGCGTATACCTTGTGCTCATAAATCTCTATAGCCGTTTTTCCGCCGAAGGATTTGTTGATTGTTCCTCTGCCGAACATATCTGTTCCGTCAGCACACATTGTATGCCAGTAACTCATGGCAAATTTTAAATGCTCGCTCATTTTTTTACCTGCTATAATTCTATCTGCATCGTAGTACTTGAAAGCAAGAGGATTTTTTGAATTTACGCCCTCAAATTTGATTTTTTCGATATTATTGAAATACATTTTTTCTTACCTCCGTTTATTTTCTGCCGATTTCATCAAAAGGAATCTCCTTGAAACCGGGGCATTTTTTTGAAATTTTACTATCTGCCTTGATTCTGTAATCGCCGTTTTCGTAATCGACAAAGGAGCTTTTCACACTGTGCAATGTGAATGTCCGATTGTTTTCAACAACAGAATATTTCTTGACTGCCTTTGCAATTTCACCGATATTGTTCCCTTGAAATAATGATGCTGTTTTTAAGTGATGAACCGGACGGACCGACCGCAAAGTCCTCGTACTTCTCACATGAATAATCCTGATGTATACGCTCAATGCCAGTATACTTATAACGATTGAAGCATTAAATTCCTTTGGTTATTTGATGTTTTAATCTGACATTCAGAACAGCAAGATTCATAAGATTTCAAACTCTGATATTAAAAAATCTGTGCTGATTTTATTGAAGGAATTTACAGCATAAATTTTCATAGAGTATTTTCCTTTTTCCAAACCAACAAGCCTGTTATGCTCAGTATATGCTACATCATCACCTAAAATATAATTCTTTCCAAAGAAGCGAACATATGTCTTTTCACCGTTTTCCTTTGTAAGCTCATAGATATAATATTTTATAGGCATATTTTGCTGGGCACACGCAAAAGTCACTTCAACACACTCCGGCTTCACTTCGGCAATAGCTTTGTCAGTACCGAATGTAGGTGATGCTCCAGTTTCGAGTATCTTTTTGGTTCTTGTAAACGTACTTTTATCAAAAGAATCCATCGTAAATTCTTCCCCAAACTCTAAACCTGTATTGAGATTTATCTTTTTTAAGCTGAAAGAATTTTTAGTTGTATCAATACGCATCAGATAACCATTATTAACATTACTTCTGTAAGGAACATCACCACTTTCCTCAATGCCAAGAAGCTGTGGATTCACCATATAATCCTTATTTCGGAGGGAATCGTCTTTTCCGAAAGCAAACGCTTCTTGAGATATGTGGGAGGGAATATCGTTTTCTGTATTTTCATCTTCATTACTAAACCAATCAAAATCAAAATAACTTGCCGTTCCGGTATTAACAATGGTAAAATCCTTCTGCATTATACTCCTTTCATCACTCATACAATAATGAGAATGAGAGGTGAAAACAACAGCTTGCGGATATTTCTTAAGAATATCATATATTTCCTCATATTGTGGCGTTGCCCATTGACCACCGTTTACTATATCGCTAATCGGCATATGAAGAAATACAAATATAGGTTTCTCCGGTGCGTCTTTTGACGCTACACTAAGCTGTTCCTTCAAAAAAGATATTCTGTCTTGATTATAAGTTCCGTCAGCAAGAGTGCCGTTGCTCTCTGCAAGTTCCTCATCGCCATTTTGAAGCTTTGAATTGGATATGGAAATAAAGCTATATCCATTAATAACGGTTCTTGTATTTAACGGTAGCCCTGTAGCCTTATAAAATTCGTGCTCCTGATTTCCACCGTAAAATTCATGATTTCCCATAGGATAGATTATGTGTGGCGCATTTGTCCTTTCTTCACCATATACATAATCTAAAACTTTATTGTACGCACTGTAGCCTGCATAATCACCTGTTGAATTAACGATATCTCCATTAAGGATTAGCAAATCCACATCTTGACTTTTAAAATATTTGAGTGCTTTTATTAAGTGCTCAGCACCGTTCATAACAGTACTGTAATCCCAACCATAAAGATGTTTTTCTTCCTGGGGCAGTTGGATATCGGAGATAATTCCAACTTTAACAACATCCTCTGATTTTGCTTTTACAGTTTCAACAACATACTTTTTATTTTCAGGTACAGTAACGGCATTGTAAACCAGAATACCCAGAACAATTGCAATAAGCAAAATAACTGATATAGATATAATTATATAATTCTTTTTCATTTTAAATCTCTCAAAATAGTCTGTAATTAATTATGTTGAAGTTTTTTGAACTCTTAGTTTTCAACATATATATGATCCACTGTTATTTTATCACTGATTGTTACGAGTGTGCCACCATTCTGACCTGGTGTCTGACTACATCTGTCACCGGTTTTCATTGCATAAGTCAGTCTTACTCCCTCATACATCACACTGTAATTATTCAAATGGTCATGACCGGCAAATATATATTTTGTACTGTCAAGCTCCTTGATTGCATTGAACATACCTGTATTTATATATGACGGGCATTCCTCTTCACCTTTAATGCCGAAATTTTCGCCTTGCTTTCCGCCTTCCTGCTGCCATAAATCATAGGCTGTTTTGAATTCAGGAAGCGGAATATGTATAAACAGCATAGAGTCTGTTTTTGAATTGTTATATTCATTTATTCCATTTATTGCCCATTTATACCACTCAATCTGACTGTCATAAATAAAATCATAATGCATACTCTCGTCGTTTTTATCATAGTGACGGCTTGCGTGCGTATCCATCAGAATAAGGCTTTGAATAACTTTATCATTTTCTTTAATATTTATTATGTAATTTCCGATTCCACCTATATTATTAGGTCCTTGTTTGAAAAGGCAATTTTCTGCTTTTTCATATTTGTTGGCTATCCATGCCAAATCAACATTGCCCTCGCCGTCGTGGTTGCCGTTAATCGGTGCCCAAGGAATGCCGTAGCTGTCTATCTTATTGATTGCCTTAATAACAGAAAATTTAGTGAATTTTGCCCAAACCAAATCACCGGTTATAATTATTAAATCCGGCTTTTGCTCTGTAACAAGCGTGTCAATCGTTTCATAAACGTTATCAGCCCGTCCGCACAAATCCAAAGCATCGTTAAATTGCAAATCAGTAATAACAAGAATTTTGAAATCCTTATTTTCTTCCTTTTCAAGGACAACCGTATCATTTATATCATAAGGTTTATCTCTGTACCAATAGTCGTAATCGTATGTTTTTCCTTTCAAAGGGAACATCAATACAGATACAATGATTAAAACGATAACTAAAAATATGCTTATGCCTATAACCAAATCTTTAATTGTTTTACTCATTTTTCTTTTTCTCCGTTTCTATATAAGAATTCAATAACGCACAGGCAAGTGACAGGCCGCCTGCTGTATACAGTACGGGTTCATAGCTGATAAGCTCCGGCATAAATCTGCCCAAAGCAAAAATTCCAGCGGCGAAAAGCACGAGCAATATATAATGAAGCACACTGTTTTTCACAGCTGCACCGAATGAGATACCGATAAAAAGCCCCGTTAAACCGCCCATAATTCTTGCTATCCACATAACAGCTAAGGTTATCGAATTGGTTTTCATCAAAGGCATAAGCATTTGCAGATGATAGATATTCAAGTATGTAAGCAGTATTATAAAAATACCCGAAAACAGAAGTCCGAAGGTAAGAAGCTTTTGATTATCAATTTTTTTAGAAAGTAAAACAGAAAGCAAAGTGCCGACAGCAAAAAGCGGCGCGAATATTGCAATCATAATTGTAAATATTTCGTGTTCCTTCATTGCAGAATCATACACATAATCCTTAATCAGAAAAATGACCGAGGACAGAGAAATGCCTATGCTTGCAGATGTTAAAAATTTCGTAAGCTTTTTCATTTTTTAACCTCCTGTAAATAATCGGATATGGCTTTTGTCAGCGAGCGTTCATCGCCTGACGGCAAATCGCAGTACTGGCTGAATATCATAACGCCGCCGTAGCCTTTTAAATATGCATAGGCTGTTTTGTCACGGATAATTGCCTGCGAATTAAAATATGTGTATCTGTCTTCCTGCGTGTCATATTTTTTCATTGTGTAGAAATTATTGAATGGAGATATTTCTTCGGTAATTGCGTTATACGCATATTGCTCCATTCTGCCGCCCTCCCATGTTCCGTAGAACGGGAAGCCGATGTTTATCTGCTGCTTTGAAAAGCCCTGACTTTCAATATAGTCTGCCGCCTGAACACAGCTGCTAAAGAAGGAGGAATGCTGTCCGTCCTGATCGAGAATGTCATAGCCCATAACATTAACATAATCAATACATTCGATTGTTTCAGGCGTGTATTTTAATGCCCATGTGCCAAGGGCTAAAGAGAGCGTTGATTCCTCTTTGTTCCACATTTCATCTTTCATTCTTGCTTTAAGCTCCTGCAAAAAGCTGTTGTAAGCGTCAAATTCGTCCTGTGACATCGGGAATTCCCAGTCAAGGTCAATGCCATCAAATTCATATTTATTGCAAAAAGCAATCATATTGGTAATCAGGGTATCCCTGTTTTCCGTGATTGATTTCATAACTCTCTGATTGCCGTTTTCGCCTGAGGGGTTGAGAATGGTAATCACAAGATTTACACCCTTTTCGTCGAGTACCTCGTGGAGATTTTTCATCATTACACCATAGTATTTCTCCTCGTCATGCTCTGTACCGTCCCAGCCTGTTATTGTGATTGAACCGTCCTCTTTCCAGCGGACATTACCGATATCAATGTAATCGGTTACGGTATCGTAATAATCTGCGTCAATAAGCTCCTTGATTTTTGCGTCCTTTTCAGTGTCTGACAGCGTTGTGTCGTCAATGATGTCAAATACGGAACCGCCCAAGGTGCTGTAAGCTGAAACACGGAAATCATTCTTCTTTTCGGGAATGGCGTTATATATTTCCATCTCACGGATTTTAGGCAGATTGTCGCTTTCCTCCACCGTCAACTTTACATAACGTGCTTTTACCGTATCAAAGGTGCAAAGGCGGTGAAATTCAATTTTATCGTTCGCATAAATTTGCGTAAAGCTTTCGTTATCGTCCGATACCGATATAGAAAATTTTTGTACATTGAGTCCTTTTTCTTTTAAAATAATGGTATTGAAGTCACAGCTTTCGCCAAGGTCAATCACCGCCTCGCCGCCGTTTCTTGTTTTAAAGCGGTAAACAGAGCTGTCTTTGCCGTCCGTAATCTTATTGCTTTTATCCTTGAGTGCAAGATTTTCACTTTGTATGTAGTCCTGATTGGACGCATATTTTGAGCTTGTGCCCATAGCCTCGCCGACTGCCGAAAGCGAAATCAGCAGTACCATAAACAGGCTTATTACAGTAATCGTAAATTTTTTCATTAGCGTTTTACCTCCAAGGTTTTTATTTCAAAGGGATTGAAATGCAGGTTGCCTAAATCCATTTCCTTTGCGTTGTCAAAAAGCATATCCGTTTCGTGTATGCTTTCATAAGCAGTATTTATACTAACACTCGCGTCTGTTTCTTTACCGGCCGTTTCATACATTCTTACTGCAATATTTCCTTTATTATTCACAAAAACCGTTTCAATAATTATATTTGAATTATCGCAGTTAAATATAGGCTTAATATCCAAACTACCCTTATAAATCCTTAATGGATTATTCAACTCATATCCGATTTTTATAAGCTCGCTTTCCATAGGCTTTTCCTTATGAGGATAAATTGCATAAGTGAATGTATGCTTGCCCCTGTCAGCTGTTTTGTCGGGATATACGGGACTTCTCAAGCAGTTAAGACTGATTAAACCGTCTTTTACTCTGTGTCCGTATTTGCAATCGTTTAGTATTGCGATGCCGTATTCTCCGTCAAAAACATCGACCCATTTATGAGCAGGAATTTCAAACTGTGCAAAGTCAATTTTGTTATCGGTTTTTGTACTGCGTTCAATATTACCGAACTGAATGTCGCACAATACTTTGTCGCTGAAATTTTTAGGATAAGCGTCAATACGAAGCATTTTATGCGTTTCGTGCCAGTAAACTTCGTTTTCAACCTTTATGTACGAGCAACTTTCCATAAGAATAATTCGTTGAATTAACGAAGAACTCTTATAAACAAATTTGTTTTCACGAACAATGCTGTTACCATCGCAATATTCTTTGCTTTCGACAAGTTTCATATCCGTAGGTTTATGCTTTGTATAATTTATATCTATATCCCATGCATTGTACGGATGAACAAATCTGTCCTTATAAATTCTAACTGCGTTAAAGCTTGAAGAAACACAGTTATAATTATTGTGTTTGTCAACTATTTTTTCTATCTGTCCCTTGTTATTAAATACAACCTTAAGGTGTTCATTTTCAATAACATTATTTGAAAAATGCAACGAGGCAGGCAAATCAGCTTTTTCCAATTTACCTGAAGAATAGGGTGCAAGTGAATATCTGTACCATTCGTTATTATGCTTTAAGTATCCTGTTCGTTCAAAATCAATAGAATTAAGTGCAACAAACGAATTGTCATCACTACATAAAAAGTAAACACGATCATCAATAATATCGTTTAACCTTTTTTTGATAATTTCATATCTTGCGTTACACTCTTCATAAACTCTGTGAATTGATGAGCCGGGAAGAATATCGTGAAACTGATAGAGTAAAACCTCTTTCCAAATTTCCTCTAATTCTTTATGTGGGTATGCTTTACCCCGCATATATGCCATAGTACAAATCCACTCGGCAAAATGAAGCAGCACTTCGCATTGACGGTTATTCTTTTTGACCTTACCCTGTGTGGTGTATGTACCTTGGTGCTTTTCTAAATAAAGTTCGCCCTTATATTCAGGATAATTTGATACATCTTTTTTGAGTTCATCAAAAAACTTTTCAGACGAGGACATCTTAACATTAGGAATACACCTTAAACTCTCGCATCTTTTTGCCATATTGATATGATATTCTCCGGGACCGCCTCCGCCGTCACCGATGCCAAACGGCATAAGAGCAATATCACTTATTTTTTTCTCTTTATAATTGTTATAAATTTTCTCAAAAGCATACGGTGTGGCATTCGAATTATAATCGCCTTCAGGAGGCATATGAACTAATACCCTGCTGTCATCAAGGCCATGCCAAATAAATGTATGATGAGGAAACTGATTGATATTATTCCAACTAAGCTTAATAGTCATAAAACTATCCATACCACATTTTTTGATTATCTGAGGTAAAGCCGCTGTATAGCCGAACACATCAGGAAGCCAAAGTGTTTTAACATCCTTTTGAAACTCATCTCTGAAATATTTTTTACCGTAAAAGCACTGGCGAATAAGACTCTCGCCGCAAGGTAAATTGGTATCGGGTTCAACCCACATACCGCCCTGAGGTTCAACATTTCCGTTTGCAACAGCCGACTTTAATTTATTGTACAGCTCGGGCGACTTTTCTTTTATAAATTCATATTGCTGTGGCTGACTGCCGTTAAAAACATAGCTTGGGCATTGTTCGCTTTCATAGATTGCATTCGAGAATGTTCTTATCGCTTTTCTTTTTGTTTCACGAACAGGCCACAGCCATGCAAGGTCAAGATGACCGTGACCTACTGCGTAAACAGTAAAATTTTGCTTATACTTCCCGTCAAACATTTCAGACAATACATTTCTTGCTTCAATGACTTTTTCCGGTTCCGTATTGTGTGCAATTGATATTGCCTTGTTTATGCGAGCAGTAATTTCTTTTTTCTGTGCATTATTATTAACTGCACAGAGAAGCTGATAACAGGCTAAAATATCATAATATAAATCTAATATATCCTGTCTAAAGACACAAATATCCGCTCTCTTGAATCGTGCCTGACCGGCGCTTTTTCCACCTTTGCCGTTGTTACCGCAATCAGCATAAAACAATATTTTGCCGTCTTTGAAGTTATCAATTCGATTCAAAGGAATTACAGCCTTACCTTTTACCGATTGAAATCTGTCTACCATTCCGAGCACATTTGTTATTCCCTGAATAGCAGAACCATCCTTATTATAAATGCACCCCTCGCCGCCGACATCAATTACAGCAACAAGATTTATCTGCATATTATCTATATCCGCCGTGAATTTGAACCAAGCGCAGTCAAAAAATCCGCCCCAATTATCGCCGATTTTTATACTGCTGAAATGCTCGTCTTTCATTTCAGCAAAAGGTATCGGCTCAGCAGATTTATGCACAAATGCATTCAACTGTGCAATCGGTGTGTAAACACTAAACTTTAATTTTTTCAAAAACAGCGAATATTTTATGTTGCTGTGGTGCTGTAAAAATGTTCGTAAATTTTCGTCCATAACGCTCTCCGTTCTCGTGCACGCCAATGTGTAAAAATAAAATGCAATGATATTGCATTTTATTAAAGTGATTTGTCAACCTTTATATATAATTGGGAATACTGATACTCAGGTACGTCCGTTTTTGCGACAACTGCTTCAAAAATACTCTTAACGGCATTGTAGCCCTGTTCATACGGTTGCTGGCAAATTGTTGCTAATATTTCGCCGTTTTGCATAGCTTTTCTTGTAGTTTCGGTATCGTCAAAGGAACAAACCTTTATATTCCGCCCGCTTTCTTTAATCGCTTTCAGCGTTCCCGTAACACCTCCAGCAGTTATACAGACAAAATCTATATCCTCATTTCTTTGCAAAGCATCCTTCATTGCACTATATGCTCTGTCATTATCATCATTATTTTCAATTACATCAACAATGCTGATATTCTCATATTCATGGGTAATATTTTGAACCCCCTGAACTCTCATTCTGTGTCCGTTATGTAGCGAGCTACCCGTAACAATGCAAAGCTTTGCATTCCCGCCTGATAACAGACCGACAAGCCGACCTGCCGTTTCGCCGCTTTTCAGATAATCACAGCCTACATATGTAAGACGCTTGGAATCGGATATATCGCTTGAAAGCGTAATCACATTTATGCCGCTGTCGGTCATTTCATCAATTTTTTCGCAAAGCGCTTTATCCTCAACAGGGGTCAGAATTACATTTTTTTGGTCTTCGGGCAAATCGGAAACAGCCTGAATAATATCACAAGCGTTATATCCTTTTATTTCCTTTATATTCAGTTTTATACCGTAATCCGAATATTCACGCTCGGCGGCAAGCATTCCTTTTTTTACATCTTCAAAAAAGGAATTGCCGATACTGTTCATAATAACCGCAACAGGCACAGAGCGGTTGGAATATACCAATGCCTTTCCTATTAAATTAGGTTTGTAATTATATTTCCTCGCAATCTCAAGAATTTTTTCCTTGGTTTCAGGATTAACGCCGGTTCTATTCTTGAGGGCGCGGTCAACCGTACCTCTGCTTACGCCTGCAAGCTCTGCAATTTTTTGTGCGGTTATAGCCATATTAACCTCCGCTTGACTTTTATTTTCAAATGTTATATAGTAGTTATATTGATACCGTGCACGAGCACGACGCATAATAATGATAACCCAAATACAAATTATTGTCAAGAGGTAAAATTGATGACTGAGGAAAATTACTCACAGCACAAAAGAAATGGTGAAAGACTCGCCAATCAAATGTCACTAATTGAATTAGTTTCTCAAATGCGTAATTCATCAAAGGCAATAGAGCGTCTTAACATAAAGCAGTATAATTGGTGGAACGAGGGCTTGCACGGTGTTGCAAGAGCCGGTATTGCAACCGTTTTTCCGCAGGCGATTTGTATGGCAGCTTCTTTTGACAAAGATGAAGTAAAAAAGTGTGCAGATATAATTTCAACAGAGGCAAGAGCGAAATTTAATGAAAGTCAAAAGAATAAGGATTATAGCATATATAAAGGGCTTACGCTTTGGTCGCCTAACATAAATATTTTTAGAGATCCACGCTGGGGCAGAGGTCAGGAGACATACGGTGAAGATCCGTATTTAACATCTATACTCGGTTGTGCATTCATTGAAGGTATACAGGGCGATGATGAAAAGTATATGAAAGCCTCTGCTTGTGCAAAACATTTCTGTGTGCACAGTGGTCCGGAAGCCTTAAGACACACCTTTAACGCCGAAGTGTCAAAAAAAGATTTTTACGAAACATATACCCCGGCATTTGAAGCTGCTGTTAAAAAAGCAAAGGTAAGCGGCGTTATGGGAGCATATAATCAAGTCAACGGAGAAAGTTGCTGTGCGTCTGACAAGCTGATAGAAAAGCTTTTAAGAAATGAATGGGGTTTTGACGGTTACTATGTATCAGACTGTTCTGCGATACTTGATGTTATCTATAAGCACAAAAAAACACTAAATCCTGCAAAAGGTGCCGCAATGGCAGCGAAAGCAGGATGCGACCTTGAATGCGGTGTTGTTTATTCTCTTTTGCCTGTGTCGGTAAAATTGGGTTATATAAATAAAGAAACTATAAAAAACTCTGTTGCAAGACTTATGGCAATTCGAAGTTCATTGGGAATGTTTGATAATAATTGTCATTTCAATAAAATCACAATAAAAGAAAACGCAACACCTGAACACGAAGCACAAGCTATAAAAATGGCAGAAAAAGGAATTGTGCTATTGGAAAATGACGGCACACTGCCGCTTAAAGAGAATGCACAAAAGATCTTGATTACAGGCTATAATGCTGATAATAAGTTAGCATATCTCGGAAATTATTTCGGTGACCCATCACATTTTGTTATGGTTACGGACGCCGTTTGCGAATATAACAGTGAAACAGAATTTATCAGAGGAATCCACTTGTATGATTCTAAAAAAAACAGTGATGAACAACTCGCTCTCGAAAAGGCTAAAAATTGTGATATTATCCTTATGTGCACAGGGCTTGATTCTTCAATAGAAGGCGAAGAAGCCGGCGGTGCTCTTGCAGGAGGCGGCGGAAACATTGGTAAACAGGGTGACCGTGAAACGATAGATTTGCCCCTGAATCAGCAGAAATATATTGAAAAGCTTATTGATACAGGCAAAAAAATTATTTTGTTAAATTTCTCGGGTGGGTGCATAAATTTCGGCAAGTTCAAAAGCCGTGTTAACGCAATCGTGCAGTGCTGGTATCCCGGTGCGCAGGGCGGCAAGGCTATTGCTGATATACTTTTTGGCAAGTGCTCACCCAGCGGTAAGCTGCCCATAACATTTTACAATTCAACAGATGATTTGCCTGATTTCTGCGATTATTCTATGCAAAACAGAACATATCGGTATTTCAACGGAAAAGTTCAATATCCTTTCGGATACGGAAAAACATACACAAAATTTGCACTTAAAGATACTGAAGCGTATGAAAACAAAATTCGTGCAACTGTTAAAAATGTAGGTAACTTTGAAAATGAAACCGTTTTGCAATTATATGTCACTTATCCGTCAGCCGACTTTAAAACACCGATTAGATCATTGATAGATTGCAAAAGAATTTTATTGAAACCTCAGGAAGAAAAAGAATTTGAATTTGAATTTGATGAAACTAAACTTTTAACCGTTAATGATGACGGTGAAAAAGTTCTTTTGAAAGGCATATATAACTTCATTTTGTCAGATGGTTGCGATTTTGAAAGCAAAGCTTTTTCATATTTTCAAAGTATTGAGAATAAATAAGGATACAATGCATTTTGTATTATTTCTTTGCTTTGTTCTTGTTTATTTAAATTTGTAAGCCTACTTCTTCTGCTCGTCTTATCGCAAAAATTCCGATATATGCTCGGCACGCTATACCCGAGAAAAAGTTGTTGAACAGCTTGTTTTAGAAAGTATGCAAAGAATACTTTTGAATGTTCAGGCATTTGGAAAAAATTTGCACGCAAGCAAATAGATGCTGCCAAGACAACAAGAAAAAAGAGCTTGCAGCAAAACGAAAAGAGTTAAACAAGCTCAAGCAGCATACAAACGAGATAGACAATTTAATACAACGGTGTAGGCATACTCAGAGAGCTTACACCCGAAGAAATGGAAAATGCGTTTCGACACCACCTGTCAAAACGCAAACAAAAAACGGCATAGCAAACGCTATACCGTTAAAATCTAATACTTATTTTAATTACAAAAGCCACCACTTGGGACACCTTCCTTACGAAGGGTGCCCCAACGATGTGCTTGTTTTGTTATATTTATGCTGTTTTAATTTTCTCTAAATCATCATTTACTAAATGAATAAGCTGACTGCAATAATCATCATTACGCTTTTGACATCTTCCTGATACACTTCAAGTTCAGGCATAGGCAGTTACAGAAACGTCTGCATTTTCACAGAATGAATAATCAACCGGAGAAAAAGCCCTCGGTCTGTGGTGCTGTGGTCAGTTAAACTCAATACCGCCTGAAATCCAAGGACCGGCTAAACCTACAAGTGCAGGCTTTACAACTTGATTGTAATACACAAAGTCATAGCTATTTGTCTTATCATATGCACGCTGTATTCGTCCACCAAGCTCAGGCGAAATCATTACATAAAGATAATCGCTTTCCGGAATTAATGCCTTGTATTCCTTAAGCTCCTTTTCATTGGAAATTCTCTCGATTACAAGCAAAGGATAAGCCTTTCCTGTGCTGTCCTAATATTCTCTTTTTTCAATAAAAAGCGGACTCTTCTCAGGACGGGCAATTTTATATGTAGGTGTTTTATAATTTCCTCACGAATTTCAGCTTTTATATTACACCTCATTATTTAATCTATCTTAACAAAAGTAATATTATTTGTATAAGCATTGTTGGCGATATTTTTATCGTATACCAAAATCGGTTTATCCGCTGAAATTTCGGTTACCATTCCTTTTTTCCACTTAAAACTAATTTTCGCACCGTTTACAACCATATTTTCTACATTTCCTGATTCAGCAAGGTTTTCAGACAATGAAGGAATCAGCTCAACTGCTCCATTTTCCTCTGTTAACAGCATTTCATTTATGCCTGCAATAAAGCCGAGATTACCGTCTATCTGAAAATAAAACGGTGGATGTACGCAAAACAGATTTGAGAATATTGCGTGTTTAAGTAAACCTTTAATCACCTTTTGTGCTGTATCTGCATCACGCAATCTTGCAGAAATACAGATTGCCCAAGCAGCAGACCAACCGATATGTTGACCGGAATTTTCAAGACGATATTTAAAAAGCCTTTTTATCCAATATGTCTGTTCCTTATTTTCATAATATCCAATAACATTTGCCGGATAAAAAGCATAATGCGGTGAAAAATGCCTGTGCCCCTTTTCAGGTGTCTCGTAATCCTTATGCCATTCGCATATTCCGTTTATGCCATTTTTAAACGGATATAATTTGGAATATTTTTCTGCAATTGTTGCTTTCAAATCCTCATCATCTGATATATCAAGCACATTTTTAAAGGCTTGCTTAACAATGCCCATATCAAAAGCAGAAGCATAATCAAGTTTGCATTTTTTACCATTATGAGCAAATACATTTTCGGGGGATGCTGACGGACAGACAACATAATTTTCATTATGCCAAACAAGATAGTCATTTGCAAATTTTGCCGCCTCTATAACAATTACCTTTATTTTGTCCTTATACTCGTTTAGATAACCATTACGAAAATGAGCGTATATTTCATTTGCAAGCCATACACCGCACAGCGGTTCAAACATATAGTTTGCATCGCCCTGGACAGGCGGCGTTTTTCGCCATATGTCCACATTATGATTGCAGGCAAAGCCGCTGCAGCCATAATTTATTTTTGCTGTTTTTCTGCCTGTTTCAAGCAGTTCGTAAACCATTTGAATGAAAGGCTCAATGCATTCCGACAAGCCTGAGCGTGAGGCACCCCAGTAATTCATTTGTGTATTAATGTTCACCGTATAGTTACTGCTCCACGGCGGACGGATTGAATGGTTCCATATACCCTGAAGATTTAACGACTGACCGCCCTTTCGGCTACCTGAAAGAATCATATACTTACCATAATTGTATAACAGCTCACAAAGTGACTTTTCATCCTTACCGTTTCTTACGGTTTGAATCAGTTCGTTGGTAGACATATCCGTATCACTGCCAAAGGAAATACTCTGCTGATTATACAGTCTTGAAAAATCTTCGATATGTCTTTTTTTCAATTCATCATAATTTTTTTCAATACGGTGTAAATGTGCTTTACACCGATTCACTACCGCACTTATATCTGTGCAGGGCATTTTATCAAAACCATTAAAGCCCGTTGCCGTTGCAAAATAAATTGTAAGCTCTGTTGCGTTAAAAACTCTTAAATGATTTTTTCTTTTTTGGATAATTCCATCAGTATCGACTTGCGCTAACAAACAAAAAGCCATACCCTTCTTCTCGTTATATTTAACAGGAAAAAACTCGGTTCTGAGATAATTAGGCGCAATATAGTCAGGTGCATTTCCGTACAAAGTAAGCATTGCACTTTCTGTGCTGACATGGTGATGCAGCTTGCTTTTCGCCTTAATTTTAACAGAAAATCTTTTATCGGATTTTATTTTGTAAACGGTTATCTTATCGGGATAGGATGAAAATATTTCAGATTTACATCCGCTTGATTCAACCGTATGTATACCTGTTGACAAGTCAAGAACTCTTGTATTTATATTTTTGTCTGTACCGTTGAATGCAAGAACAATATCGCCCAAAGGCAAAAAGGTTTCACTGTAAAAGCCTTTGAGCTTATCCTCGCAAAGTGCATCCGCTTCATTGTTCCTGCCCTCAAAAATCAGTTTGCGCACCTTTTCAAGGTGATTAAGACTATCGGCAGAATTATAATCTTTCGGATAACCCGACCAAAGTGTTCCATCATTAAAGCAAAATCTTTCCCTTTTATGTGAGCCGTATACCATAACTCCGGTAAAGCCGTTGCCTATGGGCAAAGCCTCCCGCCAATTTTTTGCAGATTTTTTATACCATATTTTATTCATACAACCCTCCTAATGGCAGCACTAAAGTACGCAACCTTTTTTCAAAATCACTTTATACTCTTCCCATAACGATGTATCTGCATTGTCGCCTTCACATTTGAGCATAAGAACAAAATAATTTTTACCATATTGGTCAAGCGGAAGTAACGGAAGAATTGGCTCAAGCATTTGGGAAGTTCCTATTTCCTCTGCCCCAATAAGATTTTAGGTGTATTTATAAGCATAATGATGCTATTTTTTGACTGTCTATTTATTTAAAACAAAGTGTTATAATTATGAAATAATAATTTTCATTAGCTTTTTATTAAAAAATGCTTTTATTTTCCTTTATTCTGTTTCAATGCAAATGCAGATAGGCATTTCATTATTAGGCTTTTTGCCTAAATCTATTTTCATACATTTTTTGCTTTGCTCAAAGTGTAAATCCTTGTTTTCGCCGAGAATATGTACTCTCCTAATATCGTAACGTATGCCATGCTCGTTATCAAAACGCATTGACTTTATTTTCAGCGTTTGAGGTAATTTGCTTCCCATAGGGAAGATATACAGTTTTCCTTTTTTTGCAGTAAAGCAAAAGTCCTTTGATGAGAATTTTTTGTTTTCCTTAAAGGTACCGTTCTTTGATTTTTTGCCCTCCGACGCACAGATTTCATAAGGATATGAGCCGTAAATCGCCTCGCCGTTTATATTCATCCACTTCCCGATTTCAAGAAGAACATTCTTTTCCTCGTCGCAAATTGTGCCATCGGGCTTTGGACCCACATTTAGCATATAGCAGCCGTTTTTGGAAACCACCTCAATCATATTGCGGACAATTTCGCCCGGTGTTTTGAACCGATTGTTTTTTGTATATCCCCAAGAATTTTTTGCGATTGCGGTGTCATTTTGCCAAAGTTCTCTTGCAACGCCGTCTATCTGACCTCGTTCAACATCATAAATTGCACAGCCGTCGAATATTGAAGAATATTTATAGAAAACGCAAACCTCCTCATCCCATTCAACACCTCTGTTGTAGTAATAGGCAAGAAATTTTTTCATATAAGGATAAAATTCCTTTTTGAACACCCACCAATCAAAATATACGGCAAGTGGCTTGTTTTTATCAATCATTTCACAAGCAGTTGCAAGCCATTCCTCAAGATATTCCTTTGAGGGAGTAATTTCCTCGTCTGTTCTGTCAATATGTCTGCTTTTTGGCATATATGCAGGACCATATAAATCAGGATAAAGATTTTTTGAAATCTCGCTGTTTGGATAATATTTTCTTGCTCCGTTAAAAAACCAAAAATGCTCTGCTCGGTGATTGCTGATAAGAAAGCCCATGTCCGCTTTATCGCAAGCATCATGAAGCTCTGCCATATAATCTCTGCCGTTAAGGTCTGCCATATTCCAACGGTTTAGGTCGCTTTTATACATTTTTACGCCATCGTGGTGTTCACCCACAGGCATAATGTATTTTGCGCCACTTTGCTTAAAAATTGAAACCCACTCATCAGCGTTGAAATTTTCAGGCTTAAATTTATCAATCAAATGACGGTATTCAACATTCCTGCCGTATTCCTTATTGTGAAAGGAATTACTTTTCGTGAATTTTTTGTACATTTGCCTTGGATACCACTCTGACTCGGTTGACGGAACAGAGTAAACACCCCAATGAATAAAAATTCCGAAACGCTTTTCACGATACCATGAAGGCACCTTAAAATCGGATAGGCTTTCCCATGTATCTTTGAAAGGTCCTTTTTCAATGACCTCATCAATTTGAGATAAATACTTTTGAATTTTCTGCATAAAAAAATCTCCTTTGCTAACGGTTGTCGACAGTAATACATTTAAATTGTACAATAGTTTTGCAAAAGTTTATTTCGAAAATCTACCAAATAGTTTAGAAATCCTATCACAAAGGAGCAGACGATTATGAAGTGTTTTTTAGAGCTCTATGAGAATTAATAATGAAATGAAATTTCTCTGCTGAAATCATTGCAAATTACATTGGCTCTCTTTTGCGGAAGGTCAATCTCATAACAATCAAAAAATTCTTCCTCTTTTGGAGCAATACAAAGCCTTTGACCGGAAGAATCGAGAATTGTACTTTTTCCTAAAAATTCAGCTTCCATATCAGGAATAGATTCTTTTCCAATTCTGTTGCACAGTACAAGAGGAGTTAAATTTTCTATGGCTCGTATTTTTGCAATGTGGTATGTGGTCTCTCCACCAAAGTTTGCCAAAGCACAAAAAATATCTGCTCCCATGCGAAGCTGTTCACGGGAAATTTCAGGAAACCATAGATCGAAGCAAATTTGAACTCCTATTTTTATTCCATTCACTTCAAAGATTGTATTTTCAGTTCCTCTGTCAAACAACCTTTTTTCAAAATCCGATAAGTGTATTTTTCTATATTTCCCAATATATTTTCCCTTGCTGACAACAACAGCTGTGTTATAAATTTTACTGTTTTCAATTTCAGCCAGCCCAAAAATAATAGTACAGGAATATTCTTCTGATAAACTCATCATTCGTTGAGTGGAGACTCCCGTCGGAATAGATTCGGCACATGCAAGAAGTTCATTGCGGCTACTGAACAAATATCCGCATATAGATAGTTCCGGAAGAACCAGCACTTCAAAACTGTGTTTTTGCAAAGCCGACATGATACACTCAATATTTTTCTCCGCATGATGTGTGACGTCATACTGTAAAAATCCTATTTTCATTTTGATATCACCCAATTATATACAAAGTTTGGTTTTCTTTTTATCATAATAAATCTACTCCACATTCCCAGCTTTAATCTCTATCATTATTGCTAAAAATCCGAGACTGTCAAAACAATTACCACTAATACCATCACCCGTTGATGTTTTTCTTTCATTCATGTTTTTCATTTACAACAAATATCCCTTTTATAGATGATACTATTATATCACGGCAAAGTATATAATTCAGTTATTGGGAACATTCTTTAATTAACAATATTTTTGTAGTAATCAAATAAACTGTTATTGATTCTTTTTTAATTGTGAAGGAGTTTTATTCTTATATTTTTTGAATATAGAACTGAAATATTTATCAGTTGAATATCCTAAATACTGAGCAGTCTCTTTTACACTTGTTCCACGCTTGAGCATTTCCTCAGCCATATCCAATTTGTAAAGCGTAGAAAACATATGAGGTGTCATATTGTATTCTTTTTTAAAAATATTTATTATCTGATTTTTGCTTATGCAAAAATTGTCAGACATTTCCTGTAATGAAAAGGGTTTTGAAAAATTAGAGCAAATATAATTTTTAAGTGAAGCAGCAGCTCCTTTAGATAATTTTGAATAAAAACATTCTGTTAAACAAAAATTATTGAAAGCCGTTAAAAAAAATTCATGTATTAATAGTGGAATATCATATTCATCAATTAAAATCTTATCAGATTTTTTTAATACATTAAAAAGCTTTTTAAAATACAGAGAAAAATCTCCATTCGCAATTACAATATTTTTATCCTTAAAATAAGTTTTATATAAATTATCTATAAGAACCCCTTCGGCACAAAACCAAAATCTTTGGTAGGGATCGTTAATTTCTGTAAAGTATTCGTAATTACTATTTGCAGGAATAATATAAAAATCATTTTTCTTTAGAAAATACGATTTATCATCTATACATACTGTGCCTTTTCCGGTAACTACAAATTCAAAAATATAATATTTGCTTTTTGTTTGTGAGTTGTAAAAAAGCGGATTCTTGTCTGTTATGCCCGACAAAACTATATTATATGTTTTATTATCAGATATAGTTTTATAGTATACAATTTCTTTTTCCATAATAATTAGCATTCCGTTGTGATAAAGTGGTGTTTTTTGATAATATTGTGGGTTTTTCCCCGGTTGTTAATGTTGTATACTATCATTAAAAACAGATTTTGTCAACGCAAACCTTTTAATAACTATGTCTGCTGATTAGATATAGTTTGTGTGTATACAAAAGGCGAAAACATGTTGTTGATTTAACGGTAAATTATTGCAAGGCAATTTTATATGCCGGGACAGTGAGGTGAATTTATGATTAAACAATAAATAAAAAATCACAGATGCAGTAAAATTGGAGCATAATCCTCTTTGCCTACTCTCTCGCAACCTATAAATGTGAAGAACACAACAAAAGCCTTTATTCATGATTATGAAGGGCTTTTCATCGGTTTCGGCAAAAGACAAAATTGTTATCCGTATAGAGAACAAAATCTCTATATAGACGAAATCCAAACAAATATTCATGTAATTATTCTTGAAAACGATTACCTTTATGCAGAGTTTTTGCCTTCTCTCTCGGTGGTAGACTTTGGAAACTCATAAACAAAAAGACGGGCAACGCCCTGCTTTACCATAACGATGTTATACGATTTCGAAATCTTTCTATAAGAAACGCATGGGTAGCGGCGGTGTTGAATGGAATATAGGTATAATAGGACATACACCTTACGCTTGTGAAAGCCTTTATGTTGCAAAAGTAACACGAGATAATGACAAAGAAGTGCTTAGATTCTATGAGTATGAGCGTGTTAGAAGTGTATATTTTATCAAATAGATTTTATGCACCTAAAAAAGAATTTAGAAAACCCAATATAAAAACGATTGGAGATTCGTCGGATCGGACTTTTTAGCCAATGACAATTCAATACGGCATATTGATAATGAAAAAGATAAATTCACACAGTATCGAAATATAATAAAATTCAAAATCAGAATAGCTATTGTTCAGCTTAAATATATAGAAAACTTCACAGGAGAATGTTATGAAAAAGAGTAAAAAAATAATTATCTCTGTTATAAGCATTTTCTGTACTATTGCAATTATAAGTACAGTACTTGCCACAATGGTTCAGCTTCCCGATACAGACCAAGAATTGAACGATTTTTTACGCAGTGTTTACATGAAAAATTTTGATGAAGTTGACTTATCTGAAAAGGGACAGCTCAAAAGGGTCATAAATAATAAAAATCCACTGCACTTACTAAACTACTATGCTCAAGAGCCTGTTGAAGAATTGTGGGCATCCGTCCCAGACGATTTAAAACCATATACAGTTATGCTCATTATAATATCGGAAAAGGCTGAAGGCAGCGAGAACTATATAAAGAAAATAGAAGAAGTCGCCGACAGATGCGAGGAGCTTGAAATTCCATATGCAATTTCAAATGTCTGCGGAGAAACTCATTTTGAAAATCGTCTGCCCATATCTTATTTGGAAGAAAGATTTGCAAAACGCCACAAATATTTTTATGGACTTAACGGAGCAGAGCTATATAACACAATTCTCTGGAGAGGAGAACTTGAATCAAACAACTGCCAATATTTGATAGACAGTATCAAATTGGCAGCCAAATACGGTGGATATTTTTTCTGGACTGACACCAACCGTAACTATGATAACGGCATGATGGTTGACTGGTTTGAAAATAATGAATTGATATATTCAACCTTTAAGCAGTACAGCGAAAACATCGTTATGATGAACAAGGAATCTTTCGGTGAGCCTTCAACATATTCATTTATGCAGGGATTGTGGCTTGCGGGACTTATTGGAAATTACGGTGTATCTTCCGACTGGTGGCATTGGACATGTAACGGATATAAAACACTGTTCGGAGAATATGATAAATATGCTGACGGCAACTGGGACAGAATTGCGTCTTATCCTGAAAACATGTACACCCAGTCAATGGCTTTGGTTGCAAGCAGGGGCGCTACTTGTTTTAAAGCTGAGGCACCCAATTACTCAACTTCTGTTGCGGGTGAACCTACTGCGGGATTCCAGTATTCCATTTTGCCGTTTTACAGAGATATCTTAAACGGAGATATACATATTCCTACCCGTGAAGAAGTTCTCAAAAATACAAATATTGCTATCGTAGGCGGAGATAATTTTATTACATCAAATTATAACCTCAAGGAATCGAACCTTTATCCAAACAGTCCGTATTACAGTATTATACCTTTATTGCCGAAAAATCTTAGGTTGGAGGAAAGAGCGGTTTTCCTTAACAGTGGAGTTAAGCTTATAGAAGAAAAACTCTCATCGAAGGAACTGAAGCAGTACAAATATAGTGATGTGACCGGTGATACATATATTTCGTGTGTGGGTTCAAACTGGACGTTCATAAATAATCTCGAAAATAAACAGGGAACTAAAAGTGCTCAGTTTATGCCGCACATGAGTAATATCACCGCTGTAACGCTTACAGCTGAGGAGCACAGCTTTGTAATTGCAAATGAGTCTGATGACGGTATCAGCTTTATTGCAAATAATTACCGTACTGATAAAGGAAAGATGATAAAAGAAGTTACCGCTGAGGACAGAAAACACGTTAAGGAAACATGGGTGGATATTAACGGACGTTATCTTACTCTTGATGAAAACGGAAATCCCAAGGGAGTAGATGACAGCAAAAAGCGCATTACAACAATAACATTAAAAGGTGATTTTGGCGGCAAAAAACCTGAGATTTTATGGGAGAACACTCCTGAAAATAATGAAAACACACGAAAATACACTTATCATGTTGACTATGCTGAAAATGAATTAACAATCAAAATTGAGCACAACGGTTATGTTAAATTCAAAGTGATTCTTGAAGATAATCAGCTCACTGCAAACAATCAAAAAAAAGAATCTGTCAAGGAAACGAAGTCAAAAACAGGCGCAGATACTGCGGAATTGCAGAAATATATAAACAGTGTTGATTTATCCGAAAGCAGATATTATTCTCAGTATGGCTATATGCAGTTCGCAGCTCTTTTGGAAAAGGCCAAGGTATATATACAAGAGGGAACCTATACCGAAAAAGAGATCTCATCCTTGCTGGCAGAATTGGAAAAATCTCAAAATCGCCTGATAAACATCAAAAAGTATGTAGATATTCTTGATGAAGTATATTCAGGTAATGACCAAACACAAAAAGTCAAAGCTGACAAACTTTTAAAAGAATTACTTTCTACCAATTTGTATGTTGAAGGACGAAATAATAAAATTGATTATAAATTATTTTACCGTTTAAAAACATACAACGATGGTCTCGTAAAAAAGAAAATTGCAAGACTGGAAAAAGCATACGACTCATTAAAAAACGTTCAATAAAAATAAAAGTAACCTACTTTTTACTCATGCTTTTTTCTATCCATACTTTTCTCCTTGCAAATACAAAAAACGCAGACACTCTGCCCGAATACCAACATTGTATTGCAGGCAATTTATCCCGTAAATTCGCATTTGTCAATCATTGCAAAGCAGATGGTCGGCAAACGCAGTAACAAAAAGATTTTGGAAATCAACGAAGAACTGTGCGAAATCGCTCTTGAAAGCAAGGTGCAATGGCTCGACCTTACAAAAGTGCTGTCCGATGAAAATGGCAGACTTGCAAAAGAATATTGCTATGACGGTCTGCACCTAAACGCCCAAGGCTTTGAGGTTGTATCCGAAAATATTATTCCTCTGTTGAAATAAGCATAAAACGAAACAAGGACTTGAAACATTTTTGCTTCAAGCCCTTTTTGTATATATTCTATTGTTCGTTACTGAATTCAAAGATGTGAAAAATCTCTGTCTTTTCGACTTTTACAGTCGTTTTTCCGTCTTTTATCTTCTGTGTCAAAATGATAGGAATCGTCTGAAACAAGGCGAACACAGCTGAATTCTCCCGGTATTGTAAATTCAATATCGCAAATCAGATATACGGGAGTTAGAGGCTTCAATGGATAAATTGGCAGCAGCTTTTATAATAGCATTCTTTATCGTCTTGAAATCCTTATTCTGCGATAGGGGAACACGAACCAGCTTTTGATTGCTGTAAATATCAATTATCTGTTCTTTATATGAATACCATGGTGGTGATGTTAACTCTGTTTGAATTTGAATTCAAGTTATTTTTTCATCTGCAAGGG
>UMDL01017571.1_pt1 | contig 51226 bp, 39 predicted proteins | sample 1964481 | NCBI WGS metagenome assembly UMDL01 (sample SAMEA4835993, study PRJEB28245) | human gut metagenome | biome: gut microbiome; material: fecal sample | place: Denmark | collected 2008 | reverse complement strand
ATTCTATTTTTACTATTTTATCTTTGTTTCTTATCCGTCTGCCTTTTCAACTCTTCTCTGCCCCATTTCACTATTGCTAATATCACAATCTCACAGTAAAATATAATAATCGAAAACGATCCTGCACCATGTTATTCATCAGAAATTTCCGGTTTGCACAGATTTACCGGGAATAAACAGAAGGAGACCAGCATGAAGGAAATATAACATTTAATTCTGCAATACAAGGATTTATCTGCGCCGTTTCAATCCGTGTTCCTTATAATACCGGTCTTTATCCTCATACATCAGGCGCTCCGATTCGTTTAAAAGCAGATCAATATCCTTAGGACCGTGTTCTTTCCATATCATGCCAACCGCCATCGTAACCTGATGTTCTTTCATATCCATGCGCAGTTTCTCAACGTGTTCCCTCAGGTCTTTTTCCTCAATTCCAAGACAAAGTACTAAAAATTCATCGCCGCCGATCCGATACAGACCATACCCCTTAAATACACCCGCTAAGCACTCACATGCCCTGATGATCAACCGGTCTCCGGCTTCATGCCCCTGCTCATCATTGACCTTTTTCAGCCCTGTGATATCGCAGTACACTACACCGATCTGTTCCCCATTCCACTCATGCTCCACAAACCAGTCGACCGCATAACGATTGCCAAACTGAGTGAGCTGGTCACGATAACTCATGCGTTCTAACTGACGGAGCAGATTTCTTCTCCGAATGGAGGAAACAATAAAAGATCCCATGATATGAAGCATATCGGAAACATAATCTAATGATTCTGCCGGTGGATTATCCACTCCGTAAAATCCAATGATCTTTTTCTCCCAATAAAGTGGAACAACCACCAGTGAATGGATATCCTGACGTTTCAGATTCTTATACTGTTCCGAATCTTCCTCTCTGATGTTCTCCAGATTTTCAATTACAATGTTTTTATCTTCTTGAAAATTCCGATACCAGTTGGCACATAATTCTGGTGGAAGGTTCTGTAAATTATCTTTCTCCGGCTTGATTCCATTTGCAACCCACTCGTAAGTGTTGTCATCGTACCCATTCTCATTATGCTCAAAAATATATGTTCTCTCTCCATCTAATGCCTTTCCTATATATTCCAGAATGATGTCCAGCGATTTATCCGCAGAAGATGTTCCAAGGGCAAGACGCAGTCCCTCATTAACGATTTTTTCCAGTTTTTCGTAGCGGCGTACCACATTTTTCTGATGTTCCTGAGAACTTATATTCAGAGCAATCTCTATTCTATATCGTCTGCCATTGTCCTCCACAACAGTATCCTTAATTTTAAAGTATTTATTTAAAAGCGGGTTAAAATACCGCCACTCCTTAAACTGTCCTTCCTGCAGTTCATCATTATTGCAGATCGTACAGGGCAGGCTTGAATTCTGAAGCAATTCATAACATTTTTTGCCGGCAAGTTCTTCTTTTGAATGTATCCCATAAGTATCTCTCATCTTTTTATTCATATAAACCATTTCATGGGTATCCGCATCTGCAACATATACATATTCATTCATATTTTCAAAAAAATTCCAGATTCTTTCCATACCATTCCCCATTTCGTGCTTTTTTATAAAAACAATATTCTCATTCCTGACAAGCCTGAATACAAACTTATTATCTATTATAACTCAAAATTCGACAATATACAGTATATTTTTTCATTTAACCAGAAAAAGGAAGTATGAAAAATAAAAAATCATTTTTCACACCCCCTTTTCTCATTTAGGGCGACAGAAAGGTTCCCAAAACATTTATTTTATTGATTTATCCAAGGATCTCTGCTAAATCTGCTTCCGGTGTCGTAATCGGTGCGATTCCATAATTATCTACCAGATAATTCAAGATATTTGGTGAAATAAATGCCGGCAGTGTCGGTCCCAGTTTTATATTTTTGATACCAAGGTGGAGCAGTGTCAGTAAAATGCAGACTGCTTTCTGTTCGTACCAGGAAAGCACCATGGAAAGCGGCAGCTCATTCACGCCACAGTCAAATGCCTCCGCAAGTGCCACTGCGACACGGATCGCACTGTAGGCATCGTTGCACTGTCCCATATCAAGGATTCTCGGCAGTCCACCGATCGTTCCAAGGTCAAGATCATTGAAACGGTATTTTCCACATGCAAGTGTTAAGATCATGGTATCCTTTGGCGTCTGTTTTACAAACTCTGTATAATAATTTCTTCCCACACGGGCGCCATCACAGCCTCCTACCAGGAAGAAATGGCGGATATCACCGGATTTTACGGCTGCGATCACCTGATCTGCCACGCCGAGTACCGTTCCGTGTCCAAATCCTGTCATAACCTTTGTTCCACCGTTGATTCCGGTAAATGCAGTATCCTCTTTGTAACCGCCAAGCTCTAACGCTTTTTCGATGACCGGTGTAAAATCCTTATCCTCTCCGATGTGAACCATTTCAGGATAAGATACTACCTCCGTTGTAAACACGCGGTCCGCATAACTCTCTTTGACCGGCATCAGACAGTTTGTCGTATAAAGAACCGGTGCAGGGATATTTGCAAACTCCTTCTGCTGATTCTGCCATGCGGTACCAAAGTTGCCTTTTAAATGTGGGTATTTCTTTAATTCCGGGTAGGCATGTGCCGGCAGCATCTCGCCGTGGGTATAAATGTTGATTCCCTTATCTTTTGTCTGCTCTAACAACAGTTTTAAGTCATAAAGGTCATGACCGGTAATGACGATAAACGGTCCCTTTTCCACCATCAGAGGAACTTCCGTCGGTACCGGGGTTCCAAAAGTTTCTGTGTTGGCACGGTCTAACATTTCCATGCAGGTAAGGTTTACTTTTCCTGTCTCAAGCACGAGTGGAAGCAGATCTTCCATCTCGAAATCTTCTCCGACTGCAAATAATGCACGGTAGAAAAAGTCGTTTACTTCCTCATTTGTATAGCCGAGTACCATGGCATGATAAGCGTATGCTGCCATACCGCGGATTCCGAATAAGATCAGGGATTTTAAGGAACGGATATCCTCATCTGCCTCCCACATCCGCTTCATATCATAATCGCTGGTATTGCCGCACGGTGACATGCAGGCTGCACATCCCGGCACCACTCTTCCTTTTTCTTCCCGGACACGGGCGATCATCTCACGCAGTGTCTCATCATTAAAGTTCACATTCGTGATCGTTGTGAATAAACCTTCTATTATAATGCGGTCTGTCTGCTCTGTCTTTGGATTATTCATGCAGGCATGTGCAAGTCCCACAAGTGCTCCTGTCAGTTCATCCTGTAAATCCGCTGTCACGCTTTTCTTTCCACACACGCCGGCTGCCCCTGTACATCCACTGCATCCCGCTGTCTGCTCACACTGAAAACAAAACATATGATTCTCCCTTCTACTATCCTTCTTTTTAATCTAAAATTTTTCCGTCAATTGAGATCGTTACAACATTCCATGGAATGAATTTTCCACTGTTCTTTAATGCGGTCACTGCTGCATGTTCCAGTCCGCCACAGCAAGGCACTTCCATTCGAACGACCGTCACGCTCTTGATATCATTATTTCTGATGATCTCCGTCAGCTTCTCACTGTAATCCACGTCATCTAATTTCGGGCATCCGATCAGTGTCACTTTTCCACGGATAAAATCCTGGTGGAAACTGCCGTATGCGTATGCGGTACAGTCTGCCGCGATCAGAAGTTTTGCCCCGTCAAAATAAGGCGCATTGACCGGTGCAAGTTTGATCTGTACCGGCCACTGACGCAATTGGGAGCTGACCGGTGAACCTGCATTCTGATTTTCTTCTGCAGGTTTTCTTTCAAGCTGGCGCATTCTTGAACCCGGGCATCCGCCAACCGGTACCTGTCCCATCGCCTGCATTTTTTTCTTTTTATTTTCCTGTACGGCCGCTTCATCATAGGCTGCCGCCTCACGCTCGATAAAAGAGATGGCTCCGACCGGACAGTTTGGCAGACAGTCTCCAAGTCCGTCACAATAATCATCACGAAGCAGTTTTGCCTTTCCGTCCACGATGCCGATCGCGCCCTCGTGGCATGCCTCCGCACAAATTCCACAACCGTTACATTTTTCTTCGTCTATCTGGATCACTCTGCGTACCATATGAATTCCTCCTGTTTTCCGCTTCCATTTTCTTTTTCTTTCGTTCTGTTCACAGGTTACTGTTCACAGATTCAGGCTACTCATCCTGTCATCTGTGCCCTTGACATTACTCGTACACTATACTAGAATTTTTTTCAAAAGTATGTTGTCATAACAACATTTTTAAAAATTTTTGAAAAAAGAAGGTTTTCTTTTATGGATTATCAGTTTTTAAGTCAGACAATGCTGTTTTCGGGCGAATCGCCGGAAGAAATCAAAGAAATGCTCTCCTGCCTCGGTGCAGTCACAAGAAGCTACGGAAAAGGTGAGATCATCTATCATGCCGGAGAATGCGTACATTCGATGGGACTGGTGCTCTCCGGAAATGTTCAGATTGAAAGTGATGATGTCTGGGGAAATCACAGTGTACTAGATGACATAACTCCCGGCTTTTTCTTCGCCGAAACTTATGCGAGTCTGTCAAAAGAACCTCTGATGGTCAATGTGGTCTCTGCGGCTGCAAAGACCGAAGTGTTATTTTTAAATATAGGACGGCTGCTTACCACCTGCACAAACAGCTGCACACATCACAACCGCCTGATCCACAATTTATTTTTTATTTCGGCACGGAAAAATCTGCTGCTTTCGCGCAGAATCTTCCACACCACACCAAAGTCAATCCGCGGGCGGCTGCTCTCTTATCTGTCTGCGCAGTCTGCTGCCGCAAACAGTCTTGATTTTACAATTCCGTTTAACAGACAGCAGCTTGCCGACTACCTGAATGTAGACCGCAGTGCACTTTCTGCAGAACTCTCAAAAATGCAGCGGGAGGGTCTCCTTACAACGGAGCGCAATCATTTTACCCTCTGCGAAAATCCTTTAGAATCTTAAACCATATGTACGCAGTACCAGTCTTCATCCACCTGTCTCACTTCTTCTCCGACAGAAACGATCGGATGATCCATATCGTTTAATGGGATATATTCCACGCACCCTTCCCTGCCGTCTGACATGATGACCTGCTGTTGTCTGTATACTTTTACCATATTTTTGATAAATATATTGAGAAGATTCTGGTCAATTCCTTTGCTGCCCTCGGTTACAAACCATTGCAGTACATCAAACGGAATCTTCTCTTTTTTGTAACTGCGTGCAGAAAGCATCGCATCATAAATATCAGAAATCGTTGTAATCCTTGCAAAATAAGAAATAGATTCTGCCTTTAAGCCGTCCGGATAACCTTTTCCATCCAGCTTTTCATGATGCCAGCGTACTGCATAGCGTACATCCTCGCTGATATCATCCCCAAGCAGTTCAAAAGAATATAGCGGATGTCTTTTCATAACCTCAAATTCTTCCGGTGTCAGTTTCCGCGGTGCATTTAATATTTCTTCCGGGATCTTCGTCTTTCCGATATCATGCAGCACACCTGTTAAAATCAGACTACGGATATCTTTTTCATCGAGTCCTAACCACTGTCCCATGATCCCGTTTAAAAGTGCAACGTTTAGGGAATGTCTCTGTAATGCCTCGTCAACCGGTCTTGGCACGGTAATACACTGGAAAATCTCCCCCGCATCCACGGATACCATTCTGCCATATACTTTCTCCATCATGCCTTCCACTTCAGCATGATTGACAAACATCGCATTTTTACTCATCTGAAGCACATGGTCGATGCCTTTGCGCAGTTCTGTATACCCGGTCCTGTTTTCCAACATTTTCTGCTGTATTTCAGCCGGACGGTCTTTTCCCTTCATGATATACTCATAAGATCCGCGGAATGTTGTAATATAATTGTTGCCATCACTGAAATTGATCAGTTTATCAAGTTTGCTTTTCGTGATAACTTCTCCGCTTGGCACTAAAAGTACGCTTCCATTATAATTGTAAAGATTATCTGATAAAACAAGTCCCTCCCACAAATACTCCATCGGTACTTTTTCGAGACGTTCTGTTTTTTCGTATTTTGCCATAACCGGTACTAGACCTCCTTGTCAACCTTGATTCCTTTTAAATCTGCCTCTAAAACCTTCATGCTGCTTTTAATGTCATCAAGTCCCTGCTCCACACCGTTCATCTGCTTATGTTCTGTCGTGAGTGTCAGCATCTCATCTAACTTCATATCCGGTGCCTCATGTTTCTGCTGTTTTTCCTTTACACGGTCCACAGCCTCTTTGGTGCCCTCGATCAGAGCTTTTTCTACCGCACGTTTTTCCTCTAAGGCATCTAAATGTTCCTGACGCTTTTCTTTTTCGTCTGCGACATTCTTTGCATCCTCTTTTGCCTCTTCCATCTTCTCATCAATGCCATCTTTCACATCAGAGACAAGCATGGAGACCACATCATCGTTTGCAGCATCCATGATATCATCGGCAGCATTTTTCGCATCCACCATTCCATGTGTCTTTAATTTTTCGATCATAATACGCTTCACATTGCCGACGGCAGCCTGCATTCCACTGGTTGTATCGCGGATCGTAACCTTTTCTTCTACCGCCTGGGCATGGATCTCAAGTGCCCGTTTCTGGTACTCTGTGAGTGGCTGCTTATCGATCTCATTTATCTTTTTCCACTCATCCCTAGTCAGTTCCTCACCCACACCGCGCCTGTATTCCTGTCTCTTTTCCAACAGGTTTAAATCCTGCTGTTCTTTGGAATCATCTGCTACGTTGCACTGTTCCTTCAATGTTTTTTCCTGGTCTTCATAACCGGCAAGTGTCTTCTTTGCCTCCGTCCGCTGTGCGTCTAATTCCGCATAGCGTTGTCTTTGCGATGCGACCGTTTTTTCCACAGCCTGGTCGTTATCCCACGCATCTTTCACCAGTTTTAAGGCACTTTTCTGTGCCATCTTTTTTCGCTGTTCGATCTGATTTTTTGTTGTCAGTACCGGACTTCCCGCAAAAAATGCGCTTTTTCCCTGTTTATTTGCCTGCTCTGCTTTGTGCCCTGCCGCTGTATTCTGTACATTTGAAAAACCGTTTGCATTGATCGATAAATTCATAAACTCATTCCCCATTTATTGCATCCGTGAAAATCGATTCCTTTATAAATGTATCGGCATTTTTTTCTGTCACATTAATCAGAAATCAGGATCTGCCGCACTTTTGCCAGATCCATCTGCATCAGCACATGATCTGCGTCCGGTTTCTTCTCTGTGTCCGGTGAAATATTTGAATGAATGTAGAATGTATGCAGTCCGACCTCTTTTGCTCCTTTGATATCACTGACCGCATCGTTTCCGATCATAATACTCTCTTCCGGCAAAATGTGATGTTTATCCAGCAAAAGATGAAAGAAACGCGTATCCGGCTTTTTCACTTTGCACGAGGATGACAGAAAGATATCATCAAAATAAGGCTCCAGTCCCAGAAGTTTCAATTCATACGCCGTAAAAATACGCTGTGCATTCGAAAGCAGATATACTTTTTTTCCTGTTTCACGCAATGCCGCAAGAAGTTCCTTTGCCCCGTCATAAAGTCTGATATATTCTGTGGAAAGGATCCGGAAAAACTGTCCAGCATGAATGGCAAGTTCTATGTCTGCCTGTACCCCTTTTTTCTGAAACAATGCAAGAAAAACCTCCTCGATCTCGATCTCTGGATGTGCTTCATGTGCATCGTCTTTTTTCATGGCTGCATCAGATCCCATCTCCTGCCGCAATGCATCCTCTTTCTGCCCCGTGAGGCACGCATACGCGTTTTTCAGTTCCTCTGCAGTATAAACCGCACCATAATAACCGTAAAACTGCGCCAGTTTCTCCCAGAGTTCCGTTTTTTCTTCATCTGTGTGGATATCCACCAGAGTTCCATATAAATCAAATATGTAATTTTCGTATTTCATGTCAATCCTCTCTTTTGTACAAAAGTCTTATTTTTCACAAAATTCTTATTTTTTCATGCCGTTTTCCACTTTACACAGCTTTGCTGCACACAATCCTGTGCATTTTATAAAATTTAACATGTTTATCTGGGAAAATCAACCGGATACATCACGAATCACACGATCCTAAATTTTTTCTGAGACACAACAGAATCTTTTTTTCAAGCCTGCTGACCTGCACCTGTGTCATTCCCAGTTCTTTTGCTGTTTCACTCTGTGTCCTGTTTTCAAAATAACGGCACCGGATGAGATTCTGTTCCCGCTCATCCAGCAGTTCCATGAGCTGCTCGATCACCATCCGGTTTAATACTGCCTCTTTTTCCGGTTCATCCCTTCCGTTTTCTTCCTTTTCACACAACTGATCGACCATCAGTAACTCGTCCCCGTCTTTCTCATAGACCGGCTGATAGATGGATTCCACATCTCTTGCCGACTCCATTGCCATAATGATCTCACCGCTGCTCAACCCTGTCCGCTCTGCGATCTCAAGCAATCCCGGTTCTCTTCCAAGTTTCCCCCACAGTTCTTCCTTTGCCCTCCCTGCCTTATAAGCGTTTTCTTTTAATGTCCGGCTTACTTTTACCATACCGTCATCTCTTAAAAATCTGCGGATTTCCCCCATGATCACCGGAACTGCATAAGTGGAAAATGCAAGATTTAACGAGAGATCAAATTTATCAACCGCCTTCATCAATCCAATACATCCAATCTGAAACAATTCTTCCCTCTCATGTCCCCGGTGTTCAAACCGGTTTGCGATAGTATGTACCAGTCCCAGATTTCCTGCAATCAGCGTATCCCTTGCACCTTTATCTCCTCCATGTGCCTGCTGCATCAGTTCCTTAAAACCCTCCATATCAGACGCCCATCCCTGCACCGATCTTTTTTTTCATCGTAACAGTTGTTCCTTTTCCGGGTGCTGAATGTACCTCGACTTCATCCATAAATGCTTCCATAAAAGCAAATCCCATGCCGGAACGCTCCAGTTCCGGTCTCGTCGTAAAAAAAGGTTCCATGGCTTTTTGTACATCCGCAATCCCGTGACCATGATCTTTCACTGTGATCTCTGCATGGTTTCCGCACAGTTTACAGGACACCTCCACCTTCTCCTCCGGACTGTCATACCCGTGGATGATCGCATTTGTTACTGCCTCTGAAACTGCTGTCTTAATGTCAGAAATCTCATCCAGTGTCGGGTTTAATTCCGCCACAAACGCAGCCACCGCCATTCTGGCAAATCCTTCATTCACGGACCGCGCATCAAATTCCAGTTTCATTTCGTTTTCATTAATCTGATCTGCCTGCATATCGATTCTCCATTTCCTCTTTTTATTCTTATTTTCTTCCAAAATCCCACATATCCCATTTCTCTTACCGGACATTCCCTTGTCTGGTCTATTTCAACTGTTTGCGTAAATTCGCTGATTTCCTCTTTTCCTGGCGGATATTCCCTGCCTGCCCCATTCCCAAGTCAATTACATGTGTCTATTTTTATACCGTATCGACCCGGATCAGCTTTTGCAGGCCTGACACCATAAAAATCTTTTTTACGCGCTCATTCATATTGGTTGCTGCCACTTCGCCGCCGGAAAACCCCATGCTCTTGCATCTTCCAATGATCACACCGATCCCGGAACTGTCCATAAACTCTGTTTCCCGAAAATCAAACACAAGCCGTCTGACATGATATGCCCCGATCAGAAAATCTGCCTCCATCTTAAGCCTGCCCGCCTCATGATGATCTAACTCTTTTGGCATCTGTATCGTCAGACATCCTTCTTTTAACTGATACTTTTCTTCCATAAATGCTCCTTTCCTGTTACTTTTTTAATTGGTTTAAAAGTCACCTTTTGCTTTCAATACCCTATGAATAAAAAAAGACGCCTAATATCACTTAGACGTCTTTTGTATCATCTTTATTTAATTTTTTTAATGATTTTTACTCTTCAATATTGATGTAATTCTGTGCATTCGCCGCGCGCTCTGTACCCGGATACAGTTCTACGATCTTCTGATAGTAAGTCTTTGCCGTTTCAAGATCATTATTCTTACGGTAAGCCTGTGCTAAATAGTACAGTGCATATCCATCTTTGTAGGTTTCCTCCATGTCCACAACTTTTTGCAAGCTGGTGATGGATTCCTCAAATTTCTGACTGTTATAATCGCTGTATCCCTGATTATATAAGGACTCCAGATAATCAGCATTGACCTGCGCATTAATCGTCTCATAAACACTCTTTGCGCTGTCACTTAAGTATTCCTCATTGACATTGCCAAGCGCATTGCCTGCTGCCTCAATATCTCCACCCGAATAGGATGCATATGCGGATAATAACTGGTCATATGTGCTGATCTTATTCTCGGAACCTTCTGCGCTGTCCTTGACCTCAGTGATCTGGCTCGTCAGATCATCAATCTGCTTCTGCAGTGTACTGATCTCCTGATTCTTGGACGAAACAGTGTTATTCGCATCGAGCACCTGCGCTTTGGCATCATTCTGCACCTGACGGCGCACACCCGGTACAACCAGAAATCCGGTAATTGCCGCACCGATTGCAATACCGATGACCATATTAAGAATCGTACTCATTGCGGAATTGTCCTTTAAATACTTCGGCTGGATGATCGTCTCATTGCCGCTCTGGTAGGAAATCTGTTCCTCCTTCTGTTTCTTACCCGGCGTATTCTCCTTTAATCCTGCATTCACTTCTTTTAAATAACGAAGTGTGATCGTGTTATTTGCATCAATCTTTCCGGCGTTGCGCAAAGACTTCTTGGCAAGATCATATTTGCCCTCCTGAATATAGAGCAATGCTAAAAGCTGATGTCCACTGACTAATTTCGGGTTCAGTGACAGTACCTTTTTCAACTGGATAATCGCAAGATCACGGCTGTCCTGTCTGCAGTACAATAACGCCTGATTGTATTTTTTAATGGTCTGATTGATTGTCTCAAGTCTTGATCTGTTATTCTGTATTTCATCCAGATAACGGCTTGCGGCATTCTCAGCAGGCTGATAGTTCTTACTGATGACCCACTCTGTCAATGCCTCCACCACTTCGCCCATCTCAAAGTAGATGAGTCCCAGCAGATTTCTTGCATCTATATTTAATTTATTGAATTTCAGGCTTGTTTTCAAGCTTTCTATTGCTCCTGAAAGATCACGGACACTCGCCTTTGCCAGTGCATCATTGTAATATTCATTGGATGCCATGACAATTTTTTTATATATTTTTACATTTACGCCGCATTCAGGGCAGATATTTTCCCTTCCAAGCTTTGCTCCACAATTATAGCACTTCATTCTTTCCCTCACTTCATGAATTTACATTCGACTTTTCCAAAAGATGTCTTACATATTATGTTTTAACTCCTGCATCATCTCTTTTAAAACATCTGTCATATCTGTTAATTCATGATTATATATTGCCTGTTCTGCCTCTTCTACCTCTAAGCTCGGTTTAAAATTCTTTAATTCTTCTTCAAAATTAATCATAATCGACCTGTCCTTTTCTGCCATTTGTTTATGGCAAACATCTATTTTAAGATTCTTCTCTCCACCACATAATTAAGGGCAAAAAGAATCACCACTATATTATAATATAGTGGTGACAATAATCAAGTAAATTTATATTAAGTTTTTCGTAAAACTTCTGCCATATTCGACAGCAGTTTTATGAGCATTCTCTCGTCTTGATCTTATCCTGCAGCTTGTAAAACTCAGCTGCTTTTACATAATTCTGTACAAGCAGCTTGGTATCCTCGATCTGGATCACAGCTCCCGGATAAGTCCCCCGCAAAACGGTAACACATGCACCGCTCGCACTCTCGATCAGATTGCGCAGCTGCTTTGCCTCTTCTTTGCTGTGTGCTAATGTCGCAGTATCACGGATCTTGATACGGAGCAATGTCACTCGCCTCGGATCGTCTTTGTAGCTGACTCCACGCGCTTTTTCCAGCTCTTCAAACTTGCGCAGCCCCTCTTCAATCTGTGCCAATCCCTGACTCAACTCCTGAATCGTCTTTTCCAACTGTCTGAGTTTTGCATATCCTTCCGGACTTGCACCAGCCATAATAACGGTCTTTTTCTCGGCATCATTTCCTAATGTCGTAACCTCGATTCCACACACTCCATGTGTAAGGCCACCGATGATGCTTCCGCGTTTTCCATTCATGATGATCTTTCCAAAGCACTGTACCTGACAATCCATCAACACATCTGCACGGATATCGCCTGCACATTCAATACGGGTAAATTCAAAAAACTTTGCGGTAATACTGCCTTTTGTCTTTACTGATGCCTTATTTCCACCGAGCATTCCACTTCTTAAAATAATATCTTTCCCTGCCTCTAAAGTACATGCCTCGACGATTCCATCCACTGTGATCGTACCGCTTGCTTTTACTATAACGCCGCTTTCCACGCTTCCGTGGATCACAACATCACCATGAAAATCAATGTTGCCACTGGAAAGATCTGCATTGCCGGACAATTCATGTACCGGAAGGATCACAACCCTGTCATTCTGTGTCTCGATCTTACCACTCATCAGCGCAACATAGGTATTATCATCCTTGCGTTCAAATCCTTTTCCTTTCAGTGGAAGCTGTTCTCTTCCCCGCTTTGCAGGTATCGGCTTTCCAGTGACTGTCTTGCCGTCCATTCCCTCCACACAAGGATGGTACTCCGCGATCACCTGATCCTGCACCACAGACTCTATCGACTTTACAGACCAGTAATCCACGGTTCCATCCGGCCGCATCAACGGTTTTTTATCAAAGTTGCAGTTAAAATTGTAATCATAATAACCGTCTTTTCCGTCTACCGGCTCTGTTCCCTGCGCAACTAACGTCTCCACACCATATTTTTTTTCATCAATCAGCTCCGTCAACGCTGCTTCATCTATTCCGTACTTGACACCTCTGTCATCCAATGCTTTCTGCAATGATTCAATTGTATATTCTCCCCCATCGTCTGGTGTTATAAGCATAACATACGCTTCCATGCTATCTGCCGTCATCCGTACGATTGGTTTTTCTTCTGTTACCATAGGCGTGCTCCCCAATTCTTTCTGATGTATGTATATACAGTAACGTAGAATATTCCTTATCTTATATAATACTAGTATTTTTATGCTTTTTCAAGTAAATTCTTTAACACAACGCATCCTTTTTGGTGCTATTTTACCAAAAAGAGCTATACAAGGCAGGCACCACTTTACCGGCTGACCAGTAAAGATGATACCCATCGTGCATAGCTCCTTCTTATTATATCATGAAGCAATGCTTCATGATCATGATCTACACGAGCTTCGCTCGGCAGTCTTATTATATCATGTGCAAAATCAGCACATGATACAATTCGCCGTTCTTGCGCTCATTATCTTGCAATTATTTTGACATCTGTGCCAAACGTTCTTTGACCTGCTCCATCATCTGTTCGTATCCGGCAAGTTTGTCCTTCTCTTCCTGCACTTTTGCTTCCGGTGCTTTGCTTAAGAATTTTTCATTCGAAAGCATTCCCTTAGAACGTGCAAGCTCTTTCTCTAAACGTGCCTGCTCTTTTAACAGACGCCCTTTTTCCTTCTCGAAATCAACCAGATCTTCTAATGGCAGATACAGTGTAGCGCCAGGGATCACAACAGATACTGCATCCTCCCCGATGCCTGTCTTATCCTGCTGCACCATGACCTCACTTGCTCCGGCAAGGTTTGCATAAGCCTCTTTGGTCAGTTCAAAGGAATCACGCAAAGCGGCATCTTCAGCAACAATAAAGATTTTCGCTTTTCTTGATGGCGGAACATCCATCTCTGTGCGCACATTACGGACACCTTTTACCAGATCCTTGCAGTGCTCTAACATTTCTTCCTCTGCCGGGAAATTCCAGTCAGCACGGTACTCCGGCCATTTTGCAAGCATGATCGTGTCTTCTTCCGGATGCAGTGTGCAGAAAATCTCTTCTGTGATAAACGGCATGAACGGATGAAGCAGTTTTAATGCCTCTGTCAGTACGGTCTTTAATGTCCAGAATGCTGCGTTTGCAGATGCCGGATCATTTTCTTTATTATAAGTACGAGTCTTAGTGATCTCAATGTACCAGTCACAGAATTCATCCCAGATGAAATCATAAACTTTCTGTACGGCGATTCCCATCTCGTACTTATCCATATTTTCTGTCACGTCTTTTGCAAGTGTGTTTACCTTGGATAAGATCCACTTATCTGCCGGTTTTAACTCATCCAGTGACGGCTCCTTGATCTCGCTTCCCTCAAGGTTCATCATGATGAAACGGGATGCATTCCATACTTTGTTGGCAAAATTTCTGGATGCCTCAACACGCTCCCAGTAGAAACGCATATCATTTCCCGGTGCATTTCCGGTGATCAGTGTCAGGCGGAGTGCATCTGCGCCGTATTTATCAATTACTTCGAGCGGATCAATACCGTTTCCTAAAGATTTACTCATCTTGCGTCCCTGGGAATCACGAACCAGTCCGTGGAACAATACGGTATGGAACGGTGCTTTGCCCATCTGCTCATAGCCGGAGAAAATCATACGGATGACCCAGAAGAAAATGATATCGTATCCGGTTACAAGTACATCGGTCGGATAGAAGTAATCCAGATCTTCTGTCTTATCCGGCCAGCCTAATGTGGAGAACGGCCAGAGTGCGGATGAGAACCAGGTATCTAAGGTATCCGGATCCTGCTCCATGTGGTCACATCCACATTTCGGACATTTCTCCGGTGCAGTCTTTGCTACCACCATCTCACCGCAGTCCGGGCAGTAATAAGCCGGGATGCGGTGTCCCCACCAGAGCTGTCTGGAAATACACCAGTCACGGATATTGTCAGTCCAGTTAAAGTATGTTTTCTCCATACGTTTTGGAAGTAACTGGATGTCTCCGTTTTTCACTGCTTCCACAGCCGGTTTGATCAGTTCGTCCATCTTTACAAACCACTGCTGTTTTACCATCGGCTCAACGGTTGTGCCGCAGCGGTCATGGGTTCCTACGTTGTGGGAATGCGGCTCTACTTTTACAAGCAGTCCCTGTTTTTCAAGATCCTCCACCAGTGCTTTTCTGCACTCGTAGCGGTCCATGCCCTCATATTTTCCGGCATAATGGTTCATTGTTGCATCGTCGTTGATGACGGTGATCTCCTCTAAGTTGTGACGTTTTCCAACCTCAAAGTCGTTCGGGTCATGTGCCGGTGTGATCTTTACACATCCGGTTCCGAACTCTTTGTCAACATAAGCGTCTGCGATCACCGGGATCTCGCGGTCTGTCATCGGAAGTTTTAACATCTTTCCGACGATGTCTTTGTAGCGGTCGTCGTCCGGGTTCACTGCAACTGCGGTATCACCAAACAATGTCTCCGGTCTTGTCGTTGCGATCTCAACAAATCTTCCCTCTTCGCCGACAACCGGATAGTTGATGTGCCAGAAGAATCCGTCCTGCTCTTCGTGCTCTACCTCGGCATCTGAGATGGAAGTCTTACATACCGGACACCAGTTGACGATACGGGAACCTTTGTAGATCAGCCCTTTTTCATATAATTTTACAAATACCTCAAGTACTGCCTCAGAGCAGCCCTTGTCCATCGTAAAACGCTCTCTCTCCCAGTCTGCGGAAGATCCCATTTTCTTTAACTGGTTGATGATGCGGCTGCCGTACTCGTCACGCCACTCCCAGCATTTTTCTAAGAATCCTTCTCTTCCAAGATCACGCTTGTCGATTCCCTGTTTTTTCAGGTTCTCGATCACCTTTACCTCAGTTGCAATGGACGCATGGTCTGTACCCGGCTGCCATAACGCGTTGTAACCCTGCATTCTCTTATAACGTGTTAAAATATCCTGCATGGTGTTGTCGAGGGCATGTCCCATGTGAAGCTGTCCTGTGATGTTTGGCGGCGGCATCACGATGGTAAACGGCTTTTTGCTGCGGTCAACTTCGGCGTGGAAATAGCCGTTGTCTTCCCATTTTTTGTATAAACGGTCTTCAATGCTTTTTGGATCGTAGGTCTTTGCTAATTCTTTGCTGCAATTCTGACACATAATCTGTTCTCCTTTTTTAGTTCTGATAGATAGGCGGTTTTGATTCACAGGACATAATTTCCTATGAATTAAAAAAAGCCCTTCGTATTCCATACGGAATACAAAGGGCGAATATGATCGCGGTACCACCTTTGTTGGTGCTCATGTCCAGCCAGTTCCATATCTGACCGGTCATCCTGTAACGTGGATGAGTCGTGAATACCTGTGCATATCTGCAATGCCTGTTCTTATATCCTGTCATACAGCTATGCTTTCTCAGCATTCCGGTTCAAAAGCTACCTTCCACATATCTTTCTCTGGGATGTCTTTCAGCCGGTGAACTTCCCTCTCTGCAAAGAGTTTATGTGTACTCCTCTTTCTCACAACCTTTGTTTTTTGCTGTTTTTATCATACGAGGGGACGCGGGGTTTGTCAACTGTTTTTTTAGATCTCTTCCTCCACCATACTCTTGTTCCTCGTAAACAGATCATAGATACAAGGCACCACGATCAGTGTCAGCAGTGTTCCATATAACATACCTCCCTCAGTCACGATCGCCATCGGCTGCATCATCTCTGAACCGCTTCCAAGTCCCATCGCCATCGTGGACATTGCAAGGATCGTGGTCAGTGCCGTCATTAAGATCGGGCGCAGTCTCGTTCTTCCGGCTGTGACAATCGCCTCCTTTTTATCCATGCCCTCTCTTCTCAGCTGATTGATATAATCGACTAACACGATTCCGTTATTGACGATGACACCCGCTAACATGACAAATCCGATCATGGATACCACGCCGACTTCATTGTCTGTCACAAACAGAGCAAAGAAACCTCCCGTAAATGCAAGCGGAATCGTGAACATAATAATAAAAGGCGACAAAAATGACTGGAACTGTGCAACCATGATAAGATAAATAAATACCACCGCTAAGATCAGCATCAGATACAATTGGTTCATCGCATCCCGGATCGTCTCATCCTCCCCGGTCATGGAGATCTCATATCCATCCGGCAGCTTGATCTTATCTAATTCTTTCTGGATCTGGTTACTTACCAGCGTCACATTGTGATCTTCATCCACACCGGCTGTCACGCTGATATAGCGCGTCTGCGAGCTTCTGTTTATCACATTTAAGGACTCACCTTCCTCAAACTCTGCGATATCTTTCAGTGGAATATCTGTTGTCTCTCCGCTGATACGGTCTGTATAAGGAAATGTCAGCTTACGGATATCCCCTGGCGTGACATCCGCCTGTTCCCCACTCTGCACATATACTTTATAGTCTTTTAAATCCGTCGAGATCGTTGTGGATGACGTATTCGATGCAAGCTGTTTATAGACAAGCTGATACACCTGCGCTGTTGTCATGCCATATTTTGCAGCTTTTTCTTTGTCCACTTTTACCGTGAAAGACGGTGTCGTATCTCCAAGACCATCGTCCACATCTACAGTGCCCTCCGTCTTTTCCACGACTTCTGCGATCTGCCCTGCGAGTTTCTGCAGCTTATCTAAATCTTTTCCGCTGACCCGCACGGAAATACCGCTTCCGAAAAAGGAACTCATATCCGACGCAGAGCTGTCCGTATTCACGTCGCAGTCAAGATCCGCTGTAAGCGCCTGTATCGAGGCAGTGATCTCACTGCCAGTCGCCCCGGAATCATCGATGAGCACGTACATGGTCACACTGTCCGTACTGCCGCCCATCGACATGATTCCACCGCCGCCTGCCATGGCTCCGATCGAATCCACACCGGAGATGCCAGAGATCTTATCCACAACCTCATCCGCGCGCTCCGTCAGTTCCTCAAATGTCAGCTTTTCATCCTCTTTCGCTGAAACCGTGACCGTGAGCTGCTCTGTCTCCATATTCATGTCCATAAAGGTAAATCCTTTGGAAACGGAAAGCGTCACACTTGCCACCAGAAAAACTACCACACAGATCAGTACGATCGGTTTAAACCGCAGTGCCACACGCAGAACTTTTTCATATCCATCTAAAATGCGGTCAAACCACGGATGTTTGATTTCCCTGGTATTCTTCAGCGCACCGGATGCCATCATCGGTACAAACGTCAGCGCCACAATCAGACTTGCCGCTAACGTATAGGCGATCGTGAGTGCAATATCCACAAACAGCTGCCTTGTGATACCCTCCGTAAAAATGATCGGCGCAAACACACAGACCGTTGTGAGCGTGGATGCAAAAATAGCTCCTGCCACCTGTCCTGCTCCTTCAACTGCTGCCTTCCGGATCGATAATCCCTGATTCCTGAGCCGGTAAATATTTTCGATCACGACAATCGAATTATCTACAAGCATGCCGACGCCAAGCGCAAGACCGGACAATGAAATGATATTTAACGATATTCCGGTAAAATACATCAAAACGATTGCAAAAACCACGCTGAGTGGAATAGAGCATGCGATCACCAGAGTCGGTTTGATATCCTTTAAAAACAGAATCAGAATAAGTACGGCAAGAATTGCACCTACAATCATATTTTCCATGACTGACTCCACAATGGTATCAATGTAAACTCCCTGATTCATCAAAATCGTCATGTGAAGTTTGTCATTTTCTTTTTCCAGTAATTCAAATCTGGTTTTGATCCGTTTTGTTACATCCCCGGTAGAGTACCCGGTCTGCTTCTCAATGGAAAGCATAATCGCAGGATTTCCGTTTACCTTGGAATAGGAATCTCCCGTATCGTCCACCACTTCTGTTTCTGCAACATCCGATAAGCGGATTGGCTCGATTCCATCCAGTCCTACATCCACAAGCACAAGATTTTCAAGTTCTTCCACGGATGAAACCTCGTCGCCGACACGCACTAAATACTGTTTCTTATTTTCATTGACATAACCTGCCGGCATGGAAAAATTCTGTGCTGTCAGAATTTGGCCTAATGTTTCCACCGACAGGATCTGATTCAGATCCGCAGACTCAAGTGCACTCTGTTTTGACTCTTCTAATTTTTCCTGTCCCTGCTCTAACCGGGCTTCCCCGACCGCAAGCTGTGCAGACGCTTCACTCATCTCTAAGATCCCGTCGATCTCCATCCGGTTTAACGTTACATACGCATCATCTAAGGTAGTTTTTCCATCTGTAACCTGTTCCTGTGCAGTCTGCAGAGCTGCCATTGCTGTTTGGATCTCAACCTGTTTTTGTGACAGCTGCGTAATCACCTGCGGAATATCATCGATCGAACTAAGACTCACATTTAACGCTGCTAACTGATCTGCCCACTGCTGATTTAAGGATGTATTCAGTTCTAACAGTTCTTCCTGTAATAATTCCAGACGTTTTCCTGCTTCCGCAATGCTCTCCTGATTTTCCCCGGTCATCGCAAGGATCTGATTGATCTGTTCCTGATCTCCGGAAATCTTCGCCTCCTCTAAAAGTTCTTCTATACGTCTGCTTCCATCGTCACTGTTCATCTGGGCTTCTTTTTGTGCCTGTTCAATGTCTGCTTTTAATCCCATTCCCTGTTCATAAATACTCTGGAGTTCCGGGATTGCCCGCTTTATCAGCTCATCGGTCGCTTTCAATACTGTATAATTCTGACTCAGATCTGATTCTGCCACAAACGCCTGCGACTTACCATTGATCACTTCATTTTCTGCCTGTCCAAGCTGGTTTGCAAGCTGATCTTTTCCGCTTTCCATCTGCCTGCGTCCACTCTCCACCTGCTCGGCAGCCTGATCGAGCTGTTCCTGCGGTTCAGTAAACTGTTCCTCGATCTTACTCTGGATCTTCTGATTCAGTGCATCGATTTTATCCTGATCTAATGTGACATGAATGTTCTCTTCCACAGTTCCGGTTGTAGAAACAGATGCCACACCGTCGATACTCTCAAGCACCGGCGAAAGTTCATTTTCCACATAATCCGAAATCTCTGACTGCGTCATGCCTTCCACATCGGCAGATGCCACCATTACAGGCATCATATCCGGGTCGATCTGCATGATCATCGGCTTCCCGGCACCATCCGGAAAACTGCCCTCTAACTGGTCTAATTTCTGCTGGATCTCGATAATGACCGAATCCATATTGGCATTCTGCTCATACTCTAAGATCACCATCGAATAATTATCGTAGGAGGCAGAACTCACATTTTTGATGCTCGAAGTCGTCGCCATGGATGCCTCGACAGGTGCTGTCACATCGGATTCCACTTTCTCCGGGCTTGCCCCCATATCCGTCGTAATGACTAAGGCATATGGCAGACTCATATCCGGCAGTAGATCTGTGGTCATTTTGGTTAGGGATACGGCTCCTAACACAATGACTAAGATCACGCCTACGATCACAGTATACGGTTTCTTCACACTTAATTTTGACAACACTCTCTTTTGTCCCTCCACCTGAATACGCAAGACATTTGTAATAAACACCTGGCAGCAAATATTTTGCCACAATATATTTAGTTTACCTGTTTCAAAATGGATTGCAAGACTTTCGTACCAGTTTATATTTTTTTAGATTGCTGATTAAGGCAGAATCCTGTGCACAAAAAAGCCCCTGTCAGCTATACACCTATACAAAACTGACAAGAGGCTTTTCTCTTATACCTGCTGTATTCCTACTCTTCCTCTGATTCCTCATCATCCACGATCGCTGCCGTAGCACCTGATACTGCTGACACTACTGCAACCACAGTCGCTATGATGACTACTACAAGTAAACAAATCAGAAAAATCCATAATCCTGTCTCTGTCATATTCCTCTCCATTTCTATGTGTATTTTACAAAGATCCAGCCTGTCCGTTCTTGTCTGCACCCATGTACCCCAACACATCCGATCCTTTATTTCTACTAATCATAGATAATAGTATAGCACACAACCGGCTTATTTACCAGTGACATTGTCAAAGATTTTCATCAAAAATAAGAGTTAAAAAATGAGACCACCCATATGGCAGTCTCATTTTTATGTAGTACAGCAATCCGTTTATTAACCCTTTACGCTTCCAAGTGCAACACCCTGTACGATGTGTTTGGATAAGATCAGATATACAATGATAACCGGGAAGATGGAAAATGCGATCATCACATATACCTGCCCCATATCAAACTTGAGCCAGTCAGCCGCACGCAGCTGTGCGATTAAGATAGGCAGTGTTTTTTTCTTGTCATCATGTAAGATCAATGCCGGTGTGAAGTAGTTGTTCCAGCTGCTTACGAATGTGAAGATCATCTGCACGGCAATTGCCGGTTTCATCAGCGGCATTACGATGGAGTTGAAGGTACGGAATTCACCGGAACCATCAATACGTGCTGCCTCAATCAGTGATAACGGCAGTGTGCTCTCCATATACTGTTTCATATAGAAAAATGTAACCGGAGCCGCAATCGTCGGCACGATCAGAGGTATAAAGGAATCCTCTAAGTTCATGTTGGAAACAAGTTTGATAAATCCAAGTGCAGTTACCTGTGTCGGAATCATCATGATCATCAAAATAAACGGATAAATGTATTTTTTCAGTTTGAAATCATATGCATGGATCGCATAAGCTGTCATCGTTGAAAAATATACGCTGAGTACTGCACTGAGCGAAGAAACGATCAGACTGTTGAACATACCGTTCCATACCGGAAGCGTTCCATTTCTCAAATTCTTCCAGTTTTCCCACAGATGGCTGCTCGGAACCAGCGTAAAACCTGACTGTAACTCACCGTTTGATCTGGTTGCATTGATAAACAGTACATAAAACCAGAACAGACACAATATGGAAACAATGATCAGTACGATATATGCGATCAGTCTTCTTGCATGAATTCCTACACCTTTTTTCAGATTACGATTTTCATTCATGATCTTCACCCCTTCCTCTTATCATTGCCGGTTATCTTAAATACTACCAGGCTTAAGATACCTGTAATGATAAACAGAACAACTGACAATGCACCAGCCATACCATAGTTCTTGCTGTAGAGATGTTTATTTAAGAACATGATCAGCGTCATGGTAGAACGCATCGGGTCACCGGTTCCATTGGTTAAGATCTGCGGTACATCGAATAACTGTAAACCACCGATCAGAGATGTAATAACCACATATACAAGAATCGGACGTAACAATGGCAATGTGATCTGCCAGAATACCTGAGAAGAAGTTGCACCATCAACTTCCGCTGCCTCAAATAAAGAAGTATCAATACCCATCATTCCTGCCATCAGAAGGATCGTCGTATTACCAAACCACATCAGGCAGTTCATCAGTGCGATCAGCCCCCTTGCACTTCCCGCATTGGATAAAAACTTATACGGTGTATCTATAAATCCAATCTGCATCAGCATTGAGTTGATCGGTCCTCCATCGGAGAACAATGTAAAGAACAACATGGAAAATGCAGATGCCATGATCAGGTTTGGCAGATATACGACTGTTTTAAAGAAACGGGTTCCTTTTAATCTGAGACGTACATCAGAGAACCATGCTCCAAGTACCAGTGACAAAATGATCTGTGGTATGAAACACATGATCCATAATAACATGGTGTTTTTGGTATAAATCCAGATATCTCCATCGGAGAAAAGCTTTTTATAGTTTGCAAGTCCGACGAAATTCGGTCCGACCTGCGTCAGTCCTGACATATAGTTTTCAAAGAAACTGTTGTAAATAGTGCTGATCAACGGAATCAGCTGAAAAATAACATATACTACAATAAAAGGAATCAAAAAGATATATCCCCATTTATTGTATCTTACTACCTTTCCACTACTTTTTTTCATAACAACCTGACCTCCTTTTCCAGAGTACATAATTTTCGCCCACAGAGCTCACAGCATCCCTCACCTTTACCCTGTGTAAGTCTGCTGTCAGCTCTGCGCTTACAGTTTTTACACAAATTTGGATATAAAATGAGCCGCGCCCGCCTCCCTTACGGTCCGGCAGGCGCGGCATCAAATCATTTTTTATACCATTCGTCTGCTTAGTATGTTAACTCCGGATATTTCTCTACAACTGCTTTGTAGAACAGATCTAATGCCTCTTCTTTTGTAGCAGTTCCCTCAAAGTAGTTCTTCATTGCGTTCTGGAACTCTTCGTTACATCCCTGATCGTATGCAGAAAGGTTGCTTAAATCAAGTTTGGAAACACCTGCGCTGTAAATACCAAGTGGATTCTGTCCGCCTAAGATCTTGCTTGAATAAGAGCTGTCAGCCATCTCAGCGATTACATCCTGGTTATTTACGAAATCGTCATCTTTCTCGATGATATCTTTCATAACATCATCATTGGTTGTCATCTGAAGCATGATATCTTTTACAAGGCTTGGGTTATCCGTTCCTGTTGCTGCACAGATCCATGTACCACCCCAGAAAAAGCCCTGTGGTCCTTCGGTTGCACCCCAGCCGCCGTTGTAACCGATACTGCCTTCGGTATCTGCTGCCATTGAAAAGTTTACTAACCATGCAGGTCCAAAGTAGCAGAATACATTTCCTTCCGGATAGAAACCTTTCTTCCAGTCATCACTCCACAGTTCGTATGTTCCTGTCTCGCCTGCATCTACAAGTTCTTTGGAATCATCAACCCATTTCATAATGTTGTCATCAATATTGATCTTGCCATCAACAACCCATTTGGAAGTAACGTTGTTGGAATATACACGGTAAGTATCGTTTGCGGAAGATGTGATGGTGTAGCCTGCATCTTTCATCTTCTTTGCTGTATCATTGAATGTATCCCAGTCTTTTACATAGTTCTGAACTTCTGAAGGATCATCAGATCCTAATACTGCTTTTGCTGCATCTCTGTTATAGAATAATACGCCAGGACAGCCCTGCCATGAAACACCTTTTAATACACCGTTGGAATCGGTAACAACATCTTTGGTGTACTGATACTGTTTGGAAAGATCTGAATCAGTAATTCCAAGATCTGATACTGCCATTGTGTAGTCGGTATCTACATATTTTAATGCATAATCAGCTTCTACTAAAAAGATATCAATCTTGTCATCTGCTGCTGCATCGGCCTGTTTTAATAAGGTTGCGTCCAGGTTGTTCTGATATGCATTGTCATCATTCGGTGTAATGTTCCATTTTACAGTTACATCACCGATCGTACCTGTGGTTGCATCCACCTCTGTATATCCAGGATAATGATCTGTAACACGGCTCTTGAACTCTTCGTTCCAGCAGTAGATGTTAAGTACTTTTCCTTCATCGGAAGCACTCGCATCTGAAGCTGCAGCTTCGGTAGCCGGAGCTGCCTCATCTGTGGCTGCGGCGTCACTGCTGCCCGTATCTGCCGAGCTGCTGTTTCCACTGTTTGTGCTGGTGTTTGCTGCGTTATTACCGCCGCATCCTGCCATCATGGTTACAAGCATTGCTGTACATAATAATGTGCTAACGATTTTCTTCTTCATAGAAAACCCTCCTCCTTAATATGTGGTCTTTTGACCATTGTTTTTGTTGTTTTTCTGCTTTGAAAGCAGATAGTCTGGAATCTTTTGTATACATTTCTGTAAAAATATCGTCCGCATGTAGCTGCAACTACATTTAAATGCGTCCAACAGATTTACCTGCAACTAAGATCCCTTCTATAACGACTCTCTCTACGAGAGTTGTTCTCGGTTTCTCAATGGAGCCAATCAGCCGCTTGGCTGCCTCACTCCCGATCAGCTCTGTGTCCTGTCTGATCGTCGTAAGCTGTGGATGTAATAACTGTGACATCCTCGTTCCGTCATATCCCGCAATCGAAATATCCATCGGGATCCGAAGCCCCATCTCTATGATGACATTCCTTCCTCCTATTAAAGAGGTGTCATCCGGATAAATGATACAGGTTGGCGGATCTTCTAAATTGAGCAGCTCTTTTGTCTGTTTTGCTGCCTCCCTGGTCTCTAAGTAATCTGCTGTCCGGATGTATTCATCCGGAATCTTCAGACCAAGTTCATCCACCGTCCGGTAGAAACTTGCCAGCCGGTCTTTCGTAACGTAAGAAGCCTGCTGCCCATGAATATATGCAATTTTCCGATGTCCCTGCCCGTATATGTATTTTACAAGATCTTCAATACCCTGAATATTGTTGGAACTGACTGCCGTACAGTTATGATGTACATAATCAATCGTAACGACCGGCAGGTCACTATTCATCAGTTCTAAGACATCCGGGTCATTGAAATCGGCACAGACGATTGCAACTCCTTCAAAATTCCGGTATCTGCAATGTTCATAATAGGACATCTTGCGATTTTCAAAACAGGTATTGATAAATGTAATGTCATATCCCTGTTTCTCCGACTGAACTTTTAATCCATTCAGCACTCCGGAAAAATACTCATGTGTCAAACCGCTTCCCGCCTCTTCTTCAAAGAGAACTCCTATATTATAGGAACGGTTTGTCTTTAGAGCTCTCGCCGCCGCATTTGGAAAATACCCAAGTGCTTCTGCTGTCTTTCTGACACGGCTCTTTGTCTCTTCGCTGATATCTCTCTGGTCATTTAAAGCCTTGCTTACGGTGGCAGTAGATACTCCACATTTCTCTGCAATCGTTTTTAATGATACCATGGAAACCTCCAGCTTCTCTTCGAAAACGAAATCCTGTTTCTGAAATATTTCTTAATCGTTTTCGTACTTTTACTATATGTCATCCATAAGCAAATTGCAACTGATTTTTGGTGATTCGTCGCTTTTTACACTTTTTTGCAGTAGTTTTTGTGCATTTTTACATTAAATATTAGACCAATTATCTGTAATCTTAGTACTTTGTATCTACTTCTTATACGTTTTCGTAAAATACTTTAATTATTCATCAGAAAATAGCCATTGTCGCTTTCATCCATAAAAGTATGTTTTTTTGTCTAATCTGCTATATTTACCTGTTTTTCAATATTTTATATTGATTTTTATTCTTTCTGAATATATACTTTTTATTAAAGAATGAAAACTTAATCGTTTTCGAAATCGTTACTTATCAATATTTATGTATATGGAGGATTTTATTATGAAATTCGGTTATTTCGATGACACCAACAAAGAATATGTCATCACATCTCCAAAAACACCACTGCCATGGATCAACTACCTTGGTTCCGAGAACTTCTTTTCTCTGATCTCAAACACCTGCGGCGGTTACAGTTTCTACAAAGATGCAAAGTTACTCCGCCTGACCAGATACCGCTATAATAATGTACCGCTCGATTCCAATGGACATTACTACTATATTAAAGATGGTGACACGATCTGGAATCCGGGCTGGATGCCTTCCAAAACAGAACTGGACGCTTACAGCTGTCGTCATGGTATGGGTTATTCCGTATTTAAAGGAACCAAAAATAAACTGACCGCAGAGCTTACCTCTTTTGTTCCGGTCGGTGAGACATGTGAAGTCGGCAAACTCTCCCTTACCAATGAGAGCAATGAAACCCGTAATTTTTCTGTTTTCTCATATGTAGAGTTCTGTCTGTGGAATGCAATGGACGATATGACCAACTTCCAGCGTAACTTCTCCACCGGTGAGGTTGAGATCCACGGTTCTGCTCTTTATCATAAGACCGAATACAGAGAGCGCAGAAATCATTACGCTGTTTACGCTGTCAACGCTCCGATCGCCGGTTTTGATACAGACCGTGACTCGTTCTTAGGCGCTTACGGTGAAAACTCTGCTCCGGAAGTTGTTGTAAACGGAACTTCAAAGAATTCTGTTGCAAGCGGCTGGGCACCGATCGGTTCCCACCACCTTGAAGTATCTCTTGCTCCGGGCGAGACAAAGACCTACGTTTTCGTACTTGGTTATGTTGAGAATCCGATAGAGGAAAAATGGGTTGGACGTGCTGAGGATGGAGTCATCAACCGCAAACGTGCCGATGAACTTCTCTCCCGTTTTGATACCGCAGAAAAAGCAGACGCAGCACTCGTCAAATTAAAAGATTACTGGAACGAACTGCTGTCCCATTTTACCATTTCTTCCAGTGAGGAGAAATTAGACCGTATGGTAAACATCTGGCACCAGTATCAGTGTATGGTTACCTTTAACATGAGCCGTTCCGCATCTTACTTTGAGTCCGGTATCGGCCGTGGCATGGGATTCCGTGATTCCTGTCAGGATCTGCTCGGTTTCGTACATCTGATCCCGGACCGTGCGAGAGAGCGTATCTTAGATATCGCAGCTACCCAGTTCGAGGACGGAAGTGCTTATCATCAGTATCAGCCGCTCACCAAAAAAGGTAACTCTGACATCGGAAGCGGCTTTAACGATGATCCGTTATGGCTGATCGCCGCAACTGCAGCTTATATCAAAGAGACCGGCGATTACACAATTCTCGACGAGATGACACCATATGACAGCGATGCTTCCAAAGCAACCACTTTCATGGAGCATTTGCGCCGTTCCTTCCATTATACAATGGAACATCTGGGACCGCACAATTTACCGCTGATCGGACGTGCCGACTGGAACGACTGTCTCAACTTAAACTGCTTCTCGACTGAGCCGGGTGAATCTTTCCAGACTTTTGGTCCTTCCGAAGGCCCGAATGCTGAATCCGTATTTATCGCAGGTATGTTTGTACGCTACGGAAAAGATTATGCTGCAATCTGCCGCCATCAGGGCATGACGGAGGAAGCAGAACTTGCAGAGAAAGCAATCGCAGAGATGGAAAAAACCGTTATGGATGCCGGCTGGGATGGCGAATGGTATCTGCGTGCTTACGATCATTACAAAAATAAGATCGGTTCAAAAGAATGCGAAGATGGTAAGATCTTTATTGAGCCACAGGGCTTCTGTGTTATAGCCGAGATCGGTTTAGAGGAAGGCTGCTGCTTAAAGGCAATGGAATCCGTCGAAAAATATCTCGACACAAAATACGGTATCGTGCTGTTACAGCCGCCTTACCACAGATATCATGTGGAACTCGGTGAGATTTCTTCTTATCCACCAGGATACAAAGAAAACGCAGGTATCTTCTGTCACAACAACCCATGGATTTCTATCGCAGAAACCGTAGTCGGCAGAGGAAACCGCGCATGGCAGGTATACACAAGAACCTGTCCTGCATACATTGAGGATATCAGCGAGATCCACCGCACAGAGCCTTATGTATACTCCCAGATGATTGCCGGAAAAGACGCCCCGAACTTCGGTGAGGCAAAGAACAGCTGGCTGACAGGAACCGCCGCATGGACCTTCCTTGATGTTTCCCAGTTTATCCTTGGTATCCGACCGGATTATGATGGTCTGACTGTTGATCCTTGTATTCCATCCAAATTAGATGGTTTTACCGCCAAACGTGATTTCCGCGGTGTCAGCTACCATATCACCGTAAAGAATCCAAATCATGTGGAAAAAGGTGTGCTTTCCATGATCGTGGATGGACAGCCGGTAGAGGGAACTACGATTCCATTCTCGGCTGAGAAGAAAGATGTAAATGTAGAAGTAACGATGGGCTAACCTCCCTGCCTGTCTTTACCTGACAAAAGAAGCCTTCTTTTTATGAAGGCTTCTTTTGTATCCCAAACTAAAATGTTTCATTTTTTCTGTATTTGCGTGGTGATATACCTTTTATCTTTCGAAACGAATCCCCAAAATAGTTACTGTCATTAAATCCACATTCAAAAGCAATATCTGTGATAGATTTATTCGTTTCCAGCAGCAGCCTGCATGCATTCTGTATCCGGAGATTAATAATATATTCTTTAAACCCGAACCCCGTCGCTGTCTTAAATCTCTTAGACAAAAATGACTTATTCATGTCAAATTTATCCGCCACATCTTCCAGTAAAATATTTTCCGTATAATGTTCAAAAATATATGTTGCAACTTCCTGGATTTTTCGGTTATCAACATCAATCTCTTTTATAACATTGTCCTCATACTCCTTGCATCTTATGATAAACAGCAAAAGTTCAACAAGTCCTGCTTTTATAAATGCCGTTGATAATATGTCCGGCGTATCATTTTCAAACATTAACTTATCCAGCAGGGAATCCACATAGTTTCTGCGTTTTTCCGGTATATTGATTACCCCCGGAACCATACAGTTCTTAAGATATTCCGCTCCGATCTGTTCTTTGATCCAATCCGTAATCTCCTGCCGGAAACTGATAACAATCCTTTCATGAATTCCTTTCCCGGTATATACTGTCTTATGCAGACAGCCACCCGGAACGATTACAAGATCACCTTTTCCAAACTTATAGATATTGTGATCAATAAAGCTGGTGCACTCTCCACTGGAAAGATAAAAAATTTCATGAAATGGATGTACATGTGGCTCGCAGTTACTTTCAGATATCGTATTACTTCTTCTGATCTTCTTAATATCAAAATCTTTTGACATATCCTGAAACATATAATTCTCCATTTTTCTGTACTTTTATGTGTTTTTATCATTTTTTTCAAGGAATATACTGTTTTTTTGTCATATTATGAACCATATGAATACAACCTGTCAACATATTTTATAAATCCACAAGGAGCTCCTATGCCAAAACAAATATCTGAAAATAAACGAAATATGATTCTAAATGGAAACCTGTCCCAGGCAATCCTTATGCTCGCCGTTCCGGTCATGATCAATAGTTTTATCCAGTCGATGTATAATCTTACGGACACATTCTGGCTTGGACGGATCGGAACAGAAAACCAGTCTGCCATAACGCTCGTATCACCATTTCAAAATATCCTTAACAGTTTTGGCAGCGGCATAACAACCGCAGGTGCAATTCTTATATCGCAATACCTTGGTGCCAGAAAAGATGAACAGGCAAACAAAATGGCAAATCATATCTGTATTACATCCCTTGGTTTCTCCCTCATCTGTGCATTACTGTGCTGGCTGATATCCCCGGCATTAGTCACCTGGCTCGGTGCCAGGGGAGTGGTCTATGAGTACGGTCTTACTTATTTAAGAATTGTGGTCCTTGATATGCCATTTCTGTTCATGATCAATTTATTCACAGCCGTGAAACAGGCGCAGGGGGACACTGTAAAACCCATGCTTCTCAATCTGCTTGGTATCATGATCAATCTGATATTAGATCCTCTTTTCCTCATTGTGTTCCACTTTGGAATCGGAGGCGCAGCATTTGCCACGCTTATAGCAAAAATCCCCTGCGCTCTCATTGGACTGATCCTTCTTACAAAATCAAATCAGCTCATACGGATTTCTTTTAAAAATTTTGTCTTTGACCAAAAAATGATACGCGCCATTATCAAAATTGGTCTGCCAACTGCGATTGGCGGCAGCACCATGCAGCTAGGTACGCTGATCATGACCAGAAATGTAAATGTTTATGGTTATATTGCAACCAGCGCCTATGGTATTGGCAACAAAATCAACAGTCTTATCACAATGCCAGCCAGTGGTGTCGGTTCCGCCGTTTCTACTATAGTTGGACAAAATATGGGAGCCGGAAACACAGAGCGGGCGAAGAAAACCTTCCATTATTCATTAAAAATGTGTACCTTATTTTTACTTATTCTGGGATTCATTTTTTCAAGACGCCCTGTTTCCCAGACTATGGTATCATTCTTTTCAACAGATGCCAAAGTCATCCCTCTGGCTGCAGACTATTTATCCATTATTGCATTCTGGTGCTTTACAAACGCTTTTTATAATGTATCACAGGGATTGTTCCAGGGATGTGGGCATACACTGATCACAATGCTCGTAGATGCTTCCCGGATATGGCTATTCCGTCTGTTGTCTCTTTGGATATGCGCAAATGTATTTCATATGGGAGTGGCATCCGTCTGGTATTCCGTTGTAATCAGTAATGGAACCTCTGCCATAATCCTGTATCTGCTATACTGGACCGGAATATGGAAAAAAGGATATGCAGACCCTCTCTAGAGCCTTTCATATCCTTTTCTCTTTCACTTTAATCTTCTATTTCCAGTCAACAAAATTTGTTGCAAATTAATTTGCTGTCACAAGTCCGTTCTCACAATCCAATTCTACATATGCACTGGATTTTAAGACATCAAGCGCATGTTTTGCACCGATCAGGACAGGAATATCAAGGCTTAATCCTGCAATCGCCGCATGGCAGTTTTCGCCGGATGCTTCCACGATCAGTCCGGATGCCTCACGCATCTGTGTCATCATGGCATTGCTGGTATCTTTTGCAACAATGATATCTCCGACTTTAAAGTTTTTTAAATCCTCATCGCTGTGACATACACAGAGGTTTGCAGAAATCTTCTGTGTTCCGATTCCTTGTCCCTCCACTAAGATATGTCCTGCAACCTGCACCTTGATCAGGTTGGTCGTACCGGATACACCAAGAGGAACTCCTGCGGTTAAGACAACAACATCGCCCTTTGAAATGATTCCTGCTGCTTCTGCTGCATCGACTGCATAGTCAAACAGCTCTTCTGCCTGTGTCTTTTCCTCGATCATAAGCGGGATCACACCCCAGGATAATGCAAGCTGACGGTAAATCTTTTCTGTCAGACATCCTCCGATAATCGGACAGTTTGGACGATATTTGGAAACCATGCGGGCGGTACGTCCTGATTTTGTTACCGTAATGATTGCTGCCGCATTCAAATCTCCTGCCATTGTACATGTCGCATGGGAGATTGCATTGGTCACATCCGGGTTGCTCATGGTTTTGCGCATTTTAAAACGCTGTAAGTAATTGATATCCTGTTCCGTACGGACTGCAATACGCACCATAGTCTTTAAAGCCTCGATCGGATACATACCTGCAGCTGTCTCTCCGGAGAGCATGATCGCACTGGTTCCGTCGTAGATTGCATTTGCAACGTCAGTTGCCTCTGCTCTGGTCGGACGCGGATGTTTCATCATGGAATCAAGCATCTGAGTCGCTGTGATAACCTTCTTGCCTGCATCGTATACTTTTTTAATTATCATCTTCTGGATCACCGGTACATCCTCTAACGGGATCTCAACACCCATATCACCACGCGCTACCATGATTCCATCGGAAACACGGATAATATCGTCAATATTCTGTACACCCTGCATATTTTCAATTTTTGCAATGATATTGATATCCTCGCCGCCTTTTTCTGCAAGGATCTTGCGGATTGCAAGCACATCATCTGCGGTACGGACAAAAGATGCAGCAATAAAATCATAATCATGCTCTACCGCAAATACGATATCACCATAATCTTTTTCGCTGATATATGGCATGGACAATTCTACATTCGGAACGTTCACGCCTTTTCTGTTGGAAATCACACCGCCATTTAACACCTGGCAGATGATATCTTTTGGCTTATTGCCATCTTTATCTGCCTTTGCGCCAGATGTCACCTTGATTTCTTTTACTTCCATTCCGATCAGACCATCATCGATCAGAATGCGATCTCCCGGTTTTACATCCTCCGGCAGGTTTTTATAAGTAATGGAAACACGTTTTGCATCTCCCATAATCTCATCGGTTGTCAGGGTAAAAGTCTGTCCATCCTTAAGTTCGACTTTTCCGTCCGTAAAATCTCTCAGGCGGATCTCCGGTCCTTTTGTGTCAAGCAGTGCTGCGACTGGACGCTTTAATTCCTTACGAAGTTTCTGTAACATCTGAAGGCGTCCTAACTGCTCCTCATGGTCACCATGGGAAAAATTAAAACGGGCAACGTTCATTCCCTCTTCGATCAGGCGTTTTAATACACCTTCCTTATCTGTTGAAGGTCCTAAAGTACAAACAATTTTTGTTTTTCTAAACATCTTTTTTCCTCGTAAAAAAATTTATTTTCGGCAATCGATTCAGTCTTATTATTACCATAAAAATGGCAGTTTATTTCGTGATCATCGTACCCGGTCCACCGCTCACATAGGTGCCGTCTTTGTTCAGCTTTGTAATAAGTACGGAACGGATTGCGGAATCTCCAATAAAATCAATGGCAGCCTGAATCTTTGGCAGCATGTCATCCTCTCCGAACTGACCTTCTTCCATATACTGTTTTGCTTCTGCAACAGTCATGGTCGAAAGAGGTTTCTCATTCTCTGTGCCGTAATTCAGACATACATTGTCCACACTTGTTAAAATGACTAACATGTCAGCATCTAAAAGTTCTGCTAATTTTCCTGCTGCAAGGTCTTTTTCAATGACTGCACTCGCACCTTTTAAATTATTGTCCTGTGCAAGTACCGGAATACCGCCACCTCCGCAGGCAACAACAACCTGATCTGCATCCGATAATGCACGGATCGCATCGATTTCAACGATATCCATTGGCTTCGGTGCTGCAACGATACGGCGGAATCCTCCTTCTACTGCTGTGACATGATTTCCTTTTTTCTCCTCTGCCTCAGCTTCTTCTTCTGTCATCACACGTCCGATCACCTTACCTGGTTTGTAAAAAGCCTCATCATATGGATCGACAACAACCTGTGTCAGAACTGTGGAAACTGTCTTATAAATGCCTTTATTCAGCAGCTCGGCACGGATAGCATTCTGTAAATCGTAACCGATATATCCCTGACTCATTGCAGAACATACAGACATTGGCGTAGCGGTATACTCCGGATATAATCTGCAGAACTCATTCATTGCTGTATGGATCATACCAACCTGTGGCCCGTTACTGTGTGTAATGACTACCTGATAATCATCGCGGATAAAATCAGCAACCGCTTTTGCAGTGCGTTTTGTTGCCTCTTTCTGCTCCGGTAATGTGGTACCAAGTGCTTCATGACCAAGTGCTATTACGATTTTTTTCTTTTTCATGGCTATCCTCCGATACTGACTCTTCGTCATAGTGATTATTTTAGCATGAACCTCATACAGGCGCAATCTGATAAGAGTTTGCTTCCTGTTAAGATTTTCTGCTTTTTGTAAATTTTTATAGTTTCAGCATACCATATTCTGACATATTTTTAAACAGGCTATTTTTCTTCCTGCGGCAGCACGAAAGAATCGATCAGCTCCCAGATCTCGTCACGCCCCTGCTTCGTCTCTGCAGAAAACGGAATGATCGTGGTTCCCGGCTGTACATTTAAGCCCTCGCGGATCGCTTTGACATTTTTCTGGATCTGGCTTCGTTTGATCTTATCGAGTTTGGTCGCAATAATGATCGGTGCAAATCCCTGATACACCATCCACTCATACATCATTCTGTCGTTTGCAGACGGATCGTGGCGGATATCGATCAAAAGAAAGACTGCCTTTAACTGCTTTGAAGTGTGAAGATAATTTTCGATCATTTTTCCCCACTTTGCCTTTACTTCCTCGGATGCCTTTGCATAGCCGTATCCCGGAAGATCGACAAGGTACATGGCATCGTTGATATTGTAAAAGTTGATGGTCTGCGTTTTTCCAGGCTGTGCGGAAGTACGTGCCAGTGCTTTGCGGTTCATCAGCGCATTGATCAGAGATGATTTTCCAACGTTTGATTTTCCTGCAAAAGCCACCTCCGCATATGCGGTATCCGGCACCTTGCTGGTCACACCGCAGACAATTTCCAGGTTTACATTTTTTATTACCATGTTTTTCTCCTTTTTACAAATGCCACTTCCAGCACTTCCTGCATTTTTTCCACAAATACAAGTTCTAAGCCTTTTTTGATCTCCGCAGAAATCTCCTCCACATCCTTCTCGTTTTTCTTCGGAATGCAGATCGTTTTGATTCCGGCATTCTTCGCTGCAAGGATCTTTTCTTTTAAGCCACCGATCGGGAGAACTCTGCCGCGCAGTGTGATCTCTCCTGTCATTGCGACATCCGCACGAACCGGAGTCTGTGTGATCGCAGAAAGCATTGCCGTCGCCATCGTGATACCTGCGGACGGTCCGTCTTTTGGCACTGCCCCCTCCGGGATATGGATATGAATGTCATTTTCCTGAAAAAACTTCTTTGGAATATGATATTCTTCCCCTACCGAACGGATATAACTTAAGCCTGCCTGTGCGGACTCTTTCATCACATCTCCGAGTTGTCCGGTAAGCTGTACTTCGCCTTTGCCCGGCATCACGTTGACCTCGATCTCCAACGTATCACCGCCGACGCTCGTCCATGCCAGACCGCGCACGATTCCGACCTCATCGTTCTCGTTTTTCTGATCAAACGTATATCTCTCTTTTCCAAGATATTTTTCTACATTCTGACCTGTAACTTTTACGCATTTGACTTCGGATTCGTATACTTCCCTTGCAGATTTTCTTGCAATTTCAGACAGCCTGCGCTCTAAATTACGCACACCTGCTTCCCTTGTATAACCGGAAATGATCTTTTGCAGCGCACGGTCACTGATCTTTAACTGTTCCGGCTTTAAACCGTTTTTCTCTTTTACTTTCGGCAGCAAATGCTCTTTTGCAATATGGAACTTCTCATTTTCCGTATAACTGCTCACCTCGATCAGTTCCATACGGTCGAGCAGCGGACGTGGAATATCCTGAACAGAGTTTGCTGTCGCAATAAACAGTACCTCTGACAGATCAATCGGAACCTCGATATAGTGGTCGCGGAACTTACAGTTCTGCTCTGCGTCGAGCACCTCAAGCATGGCAGATGCAGTGTCGCCCTTATAATCGCTGCTCATTTTATCGATCTCATCAAGCAGCATCAGTGGGTTTTTCACGCCGGCACTGCGCAGACCATTGACAATACGTCCCGGCATCGCACCGACATAAGTTTTCCGGTGTCCACGGATCTCCGCCTCGTCACGGACGCCGCCTAAACTGATTCGAACATACTTTTTATCAAGTGCACGCGCCACGGAACGGGCAATGCTCGTCTTTCCGGTACCAGGCGGTCCGACTAAACATACGATCGGGCTCTCGCCCTTTTTCGTCAGATTGCGCACAGCAAGGAACTCTAACATACGCTCTTTTACTTTTTCCAATCCGTAATGATCTTCATTTAAAATGCGCTCTGCATTTTTCAGATCCTTGTTATCTTTGGATGCCTTATTCCACGGCAGTTCTAACATGGTCTCGATATAACCGCGACTGACTGCACTCTCCGAAGAACTTCCACTGATATTTTTAAAGCGTAAGATCTCTTTTCTGATCTTTTCTTTGACTTCTTTGTCTGCCTTTAACTTTTTCAACTGTTCTAAATAGGCATCCGCATCTGACTCCGCATTATCCTCGCCGAGTTCTTCCCGGATCAGCTTCATCTGTTCACGCAGGATATATTCCTTCTGGTTCTTATCCACACGTTTCTTTACTTTTGCCTGGAATTCATTTTTGATCGCAGTGATCTCAATTTCTTTTAAAAGAAGCGCCATCAAAACTTCATAGCGCTCCGTCAGTGAAACTGCCTCTAATATTTCCTGCTTCTGTTCATAATAAAAAGGAAGATTGTTGGCGATCAGATCCATGATCTTCGGCAGATTCTTTTCTTCCCTGACCTGTCTGCGCATTTCACCTCCGACACGCGGGTTGACAGTTACATATTTTTCAAATGTGTCCTGTACACTGCGCACCATAGCCGTTTTTGCCTCGTCCGACAATCCCTCATCAATTTCTTCACACCGCGTGAGTTCCACCTCTAAAAAGTCCGTCTGAGAAACAAAAGCGGACAATTGTGCCCGCTCTGTTCCTTCCACTAAAACTCTGACGATGTTGTTTTGTAATTTTATGACCTGCCTGACCTCTGCAATAATACCGATATGATATAAATCTTCGATGCCAGGCTCTTCCTGCTCCACATCACGCTGTGCAACAAGGAAGATCTTCTGTTCATCCATCATACTCTGTTCTACTGCATGAATCGACTTTTCACGGCTCACATCAAAATGTGCGATCATCCCCGGAAGGATGACCATTCCGCGAAGTGCCACCGCAGGCATTTTCATCGCTTTATTATCCAACCTGTTTTTCCTCTATCTTTTCAAGTTCACGTTCTTCGATCGCAAGCTGTTCATCCACCATCTCTTTTGTGATCTGGCACTGTGTAATGGATTCATCCGATGGAATGTGGTACATCAGATCTAATGTAACAGCCTCCATGATCGCACGAAGTCCACGCGCTCCTGTCTTGCGCTCTAACGCTTTATCTGCAATCGCCTCAAGTGCTTCTTTGTCAAAGTCAAGCGCTACACCGTCTAACTCAAACAGCTTCTGATACTGTTTGGTCAGCGCATTTTTCGGCTCCTGTAAAATGCGGATCAATGCGTCCCTGTCAAGCATATCCAAAGATACCGTTACCGGCACACGTCCGATAAACTCAGGGATCAACCCGAACTTTACAAAATCCTGTGGAAGTGCATGTTTTAACACATCACCGATATTGTAATCTCTCTTGTCACGGATATCTGCATTAAATCCGATCGTCTTCTGATCCATTCTGGTCTCAATGATCTTCTCAAGTCCGTCAAACGCACCGCCGCAGATAAATAAGATGTTGGTCGTGTCGATCTGGATCAACTCCTGCTGCGGATGCTTTCTTCCACCCTGTGGCGGAACAGACGCAACAGTTCCCTCTAAGATTTTTAATAATGCCTGCTGTACACCCTCACCGGATACATCTCTGGTGATGGATACATTTTCAGATTTTTTGGAGATCTTGTCGATCTCGTCGATATAGATAATTCCGCGCTGTGCACGTTCAATGTTATAATCAGCCGCCTGAATGATCTTTAAAAGGATATTTTCAACATCCTCTCCAACATATCCGGCCTCCGTCAGTGTGGTCGCATCTGCGATTGCAAATGGAACGTTTAAGACTCTCGCTAATGTCTGTGCCAACAGTGTTTTTCCGGAACCGGTCGGTCCTAACATCAGAATGTTGCTCTTCTGAAGCTCTACACCGAGGTCATCTCCGGCCATGATTCTTTTATAATGGTTATAGACAGCCACAGACAGCACTTTTTTTGCCTGATCCTGTCCAATGACATAATCATCCAAAAATGCCTTTAACTCTTCCGGCTTTAACAGATTAATCTGCTCTTCCGGCTCTGCCACTTCACCTGCTGCCTCATCATTTTCTAATTCTTCATCGATAATTTCAGCACAGATATCCACGCACTCGTCACAGATATATGCACCGTTTGGTCCTGCAATCAGCTTGCGAACCTGATCCTGCGTCTTCCCGCAAAAGGAACAACGGAATTTATCGTCATTTCTTCCTGCCATAATTGCTGTTTCTCCGTATTCTATCGATTTGTGATGACATCATCAATCAGACCATATGCCTTTGCTTCTTCCGCAGACATATAATAATCACGCTCTGTATCTGCTGCGATCACATCATATGGTTTTCCAGTATTTGCAGCAAGGATCTCATTCAAACGTTTTTTCGTCTTTAAGATATTCTCTGCTGCAATCTGGATCTCTGTCGCCTGACCTTTTGCTCCGCCGGACGGCTGATGGATCATGATCTCTGCGTTCGGAAGCGCAAGTCTCTTTCCTTTGGTACCGCCGGAAAGTAAAAATGCTCCCATACTTGCTGCAAGTCCGATACAGATCGTGGATACATCACATTTGATGTACTGCATTGTATCATAAATTGCAAGTCCTGCTGTTACCATTCCACCCGGGGAATTGATATATAACTGGATATCTTTTCCAGGATCTTCTGACTCTAAGAAAAGTAACTGTGCTACGGTAAGACTTGCTGTTGTCTCATTCACTTCTTCTCCGAGGAAAATGATTCTGTCTTTTAATAAACGGGAGTAAATATCATAATTACGCTCTCCCCTGCTGGTCTGCTCAATGACGTAAGGTACTAAACTCATTTTGTTTTCCTCCAATCCATTTTGTTTATAAAAATTTAATTATTGCTTATATGCTTAAACAGACCGGCCCGAATGAGCCAGTCTGTTGTATGTTGTCCGCTTTCGACGAAGCCTCTCTTATTCTTCTGCGTTTTCTTCTGCGTTTTCTTCAGCTTCCGCTTCTTTTTCTTTCTTAGTCTTAGCTTTTGCTCTTTCTTTTACGTTCTCCATAACAAGATCAACTGCTTTTGTTACGGAAATATCTCTCTTCATGGATTCTTTCTCAGCGTCGCCCATGTATTCTTTGAGCTTGTCTGCTTCCATGCCATAAGCTTTTGCCATTTTCTCGATCTCAGCGTCGATCTCTTCCTCGCTTACTTCGATGTTCTCGTCTTTTGCGATCTGCTCTAATACAAGACTGCTCTTAATACGTGTCTCAGCTTCCGGACGAACCTGCTCTTCTAATTTGTCTAATGTAAGACCGGAGAACTGCATATACTGCTCCATGGAAAGTCCGCTCTGAGCAAGTCTCTGAGCAAATTCATTTACCATGTTCTCGCACTGGGTTTTGATCATTGCTTCCGGAATCTCCATTGTAGATTTGTCAATGATCTTCTGGATTGCCTCATCCTCTTTTGTGCGTTTTGCTTCGTCCTCTTTCTGAACCTCTAAGTGTTTCTTTAAGTCCTCTTTGTACTCTTCTAAAGTATTGAACTCAGATACATCCTGTGCGAACTCATCGTTTAACTCCGGAAGTTCTTTTGCTTTTACTTCGTGGATCTTAACTTTGAATAATGCAGGTTTTCCTGCTAAATCTGCTGCCTGATATTTCTCCGGGAATGTAACGTTTACGTCTACTTCATCTCCGGCATTCTTTCCTACTAACTGATCTTCGAATGTATCGATGAAAGAGTGGGAACCGATCTCAAGCGGATGATTCTCTCCTTTGCCGCCCTCAAATGCAACACCATCAACGAATCCTTCGAAATCGATCACTGCTGTATCTCCCTCAGCGATCGGTCTGTCTGTTACAGTAACAGTTCTGGAGTTCTTCTGTCTCTCTTTTTCAAGCTCTGCTGCAACTTCCTCATCAGATACTGTTGTATCGATCTTTGTTACCTGTACGCCTTTGTATTTGCCAAGTTTTACTTCCGGTCTTACAGCAACTTCTGCTGTGAAGATGAAAGGTTTGCCAGCTTCGATCTGTACCACTTCGATAGAAGGTCTTGAAACAACATCTGCGCCGCTCTCTTCTACTGCCTGTGCGTAATTCTCCTGAATCAGAGTATTAGCAGCATCCTCATAGAATACGCCTGCTCCGTACATTTTCTCGATCATCTTTCTCGGCACTTTACCTTTACGGAAACCTGGAACGCTGATCTTTCCTTTCTCTTTCATATATGCAGCCTGGATTGCATCCTCTACCTTCTCAGCTGCAACTTCGATCGTAAGTTTTGCCATGTTCTTTTCTAAATTTTCCACCTGTACACTCATTATTACTCATTTCCTCCTTCAAACTTTATATGAATACTTGATGTACTTTTTTCCGTTCATTTCATTCTATGTTCCTGTCGAGCACCCCCGTTTTTCAAGGGTTTCGCCTGTCTTTCGGAAAAAAGGGCGTACTACGACTATCACAGTCATTTTAGGATTATAACATATTGTGTGGGAAAATACCAGTTATTTTTTCAAAAAACCGCAGACTTCCGTCTTCTGCGGCAACCTTTCCAAGTTCTGCCGGATCGAGGTCATAATAGTACTTTCCGGTTGTAAGATCCACCGACAGGCAGTCAAGTGGAAATCCCTCCCTGCGGATTCCATCCGGGTGCGGGACCGACGTGATCAGAAATGGTTCGCTCGAGAACGTTTCATCCATCAACTCATAAATATGTTCCTCATCCATGATAAGACAGATGGCATTGCGGTAGTATGCATGCAGACCACCATACTCTGCAGCAAGTCCGCTGTAATATGCAAGCATTTCCGCGTCTGACAGATTTTTTCCATTCACCCTCCTGACATGAACGCCCGGCTGTTTATCTTCCGGGACATTTTCAAAATACAGACCTGTGTCACAGGAAAACACCGGAATCTGAAAAACATCGTAATAACACTTTGCCTTCTTCCTTGCATTTTCCAGCGGCGAATCGCCATCCTCGTCTGCCTGTGGTACTGCCACATCAATATCCGATAACCCAACGATCTCTATCTGCAGCTGTTCTAAATTTTTCCGCATCAGACTTAATTTTGCAGGATTTCCAGTGCCGTAAAGCAGACGTTTCCTTCTTCTTTGGTCTGCACCTCTCCCGCCCAATAGTCGCACAACGGCTCTATCTCAAAATCCACTGCCCCGGACTCCTCGTAAAGTTCACGCTTTGCCGCCATAAGCGGTGTCTCTCCCGGTTCAATCTTTCCGCCCTGTGTCTCCCATGTGGTGCGTTTTTTGTGTCTGCTCAACAAAATTTTGCCCTGATATTCAGATAAAACTACTACATATTTATAAGCAGGCAGGGTGCCGACCGGGTAAGTTTTTGTTATCATGTTTCTCTCCTTTGTTACCGGCCTGTCACTCTGCTTTCTGTTCTTTCCCGGCAATGATAAGTTTTTTATCGACCAGCGTATCGCCTTCGTATACCAGCTTCAGCGAAAAATATTCCTCACACTCATCCAAAAGCCGCAGGAATATTTTGTCACCTTCCCACAGTTTCAGGTCTTTGATCTCCTTTTTCGGAACCCAGACAAGTTCTCCCTCGTCGCAGTCAGTCATCTCCCCGGTAAACTGGTCTGCCGTAAATAAGTGCATATATTCGATACCCCACTCGTTAGAAATAAAGGTAATGACGCCCCGCGCGCGGTAAGATGTCAGGGTGAGACCTGTCTCTTCCTTTACCTCACGCATCATACATTCCTCCGGCATTTCCCCCGCTTCAAACTTGCCGCCGACACCGATCCACTTGTCATGGTTCAGGTCGTTTTCCTTTTTTACCCGGTGCAGCATCAGGTAACAGTCATCTTTTTCGATATAACAAAGTGTGGTTAAAAACATCGCATCCTCCTGTAGAAATTTTCTGTTTCGTTTTTGCTGCCGTTCACACGTACTGTGTGAGCAGCAAATATTTTTTTACTCCTGCAGACCTGCAAACTGCGCCATATAAAGTTTATAATAAGCGCCCTTTTTCTCCATCAGCTCTGCCGGACTTCCTTGTTCTAAAATACCGCCCTTGTCGATCACAAAAATGCGGTCCGCATTCTGAATCGTGGAGAGTCTGTGTGCGATCACAAAACTGGTTCTGCCGGAAAGCAGCGCCTCGATTCCCTGCTGCACTAAAAGTTCTGTATGTGTATCAATGCTGGATGTTGCCTCATCTAAAATGAGGATTTTCGGCATGGAAATCATCGTTCTCGCAAACGCGATCAACTGCCTTTGTCCGATGGATAGTCCTGCTCCATGTTCTTTTAATTCCGTGTCATAACCTTTTTCCATTTTCATAATGAAATCATGCGCATTGACTGCCTTTGCAGCCGCGATCATTTCTTCATCTGTCGCATCTAATTTCCCATATAAAATGTTGTCACGGACTGTTCCATGAAAGATAAAATTATCCTGCGTCATCACACCCATCTGACGCCTTAAGCTCTCAATGGAAACCTTTGTCAAGTCGTAACCATCCACTAAAATTTTGCCGTCTTCAATGTCATAAAAACGACTGATCAGATTAACGATCGTTGTTTTTCCTGCTCCGGTCGGTCCTACCAGTGCGATCGTCTCACCCGGTTTTACAGAAAAACTGACATCAGAGAGTACCTTTGTCTCCGCCGGTGTTCCCTTATCATAAGTAAAACTTACATGTGAAAATTCAACACTTCCCTCTATATCCGGCAGCTCTGTCACATCCTTTGCGTCCACAATGTCAGCGTCGGTATCTAAGATATCAAAAATACGCTCTGCCGCCGTAAGATTTGTGACAAGATTGTTATAAAAATTGCTCAAGTTCATGATCGGGTTCCAGAACATATTGATATAAGTTCCGAATGCAACCAGAAGTCCGACCGATACTTTTTCAAATCCCAGAAAACGGATGCCGACCAAATAAAGCATCATCGCACCGATTCCCCAACAGAAATCGATGACCGGGCCAAACATGTCGGCATAAGTCACCGCATCCACGAATGATTTCTGGTGTTCGTCCGTCAGTCCTTCAAAAATCTCCTGCGTCTCATCTTCTGCCGCAAAACTCTGAACCACATTCATTCCGGCGATATCTTCATGGACGTAGGCATTTAAGTTGGATGCCTTTTTCCGGAAAATCTGCCAGCGTTTGTGGGATGCCGTCTGTACAAACCAGATTCCCGCGATCATCAGCGGGATCGTGGACAGAGACGCAAGCGCAAGCCGCCAGTCTTTTACCAGCATGATCACAACGACTCCGACTACCGTCACAAATTCCGGCACCAGTGTTGTGACCACATTGACCAGCACATCTTTTAAGGAATTGACATCCCCGATGATACGCGCAAGGATTTTTCCGGTCGGTCTGCTGTCAAAAAATGAAAACGACAGCGTCTGAATGTGCTCATAGAGATCCTGGCGGATCTGAAGCAAAATTTTGTTGGAGATCACCGCCATTGCATACATTCTGAGTTTTACCATCACAATAAAGATCAGGTTTAACACGAGTGCAAAAATTCCAAGCCCAATCAGCCCATGCAGATCGGACTGTGCAATATAGTGATCGATTGCTTCCTCGATCAAGAGCGGGTTTACCAGTGAGATCGCCACCGTAATTCCCATACATACTAACACGGCAATAATCGTGCCTTTATACGCAAGCAGATAGGAAAACAGCCGCCGCATGATTTTTTTCTTGTCGGTATTTTCCATAAATTCGTCTTCACGATACGAATTGACTGCCATTACATCGCCTCCCCTCCTAAGAATGTGCCATACTGCGCCATGTAAGTTTCATAATAAAGTCCGCGCTTTGCAAGCAGTTCCTGATGCGTTCCGCGCTCCGCAATCTCTCCGTCTTTCAGATAGATGATCTCATCTGCATGACAGACCGCAGAAATACGGTGCGCAATGATCATTTTCGTTGTATCTTTTAATTCATTTAATGTTTTCTGGATCTCATGCTCCGTCTCCATATCCAGCGCGGACGTGGAATCGTCTAAAATCAGAATCGGCGCCTTTTTTGCAATGGCACGCGCAATACTGATACGCTGCTTTTGTCCGCCGGAAAGTCCGACACCGCGCTCACCGATGACGGTCGCATACTGTTCATCCATTTTTTCAATGAAATCCTTTGCCTGTGCACAGTCTGCCGCTCTGCGGATCTCATCGAACGGCATTACCTTTCGCTGCCCCATCTTGATATTTTCCTCGATCGTGTCGGAAAACAGAAATACATCCTGCAATACAACAGAAATACTGCTGCGAAGCTGTTTTAAAGAAAGTTTCCGCACATCCGTGCCATCCACTTTTACAGCGCCGTCCGACACATCATAAAAACGCTGCAGCAGATTGACGATTGAGGATTTTCCTGAACCGGTCGCACCCATGATTCCGATGGTTTTTCCTGCCGGAACCGTAAAGTTAATATCAGAAAGGATATTTTTTCCCTCAATGGAAAATGAAACATGTTCGAAAGAAATGTCCCCTTTCACCTGTTCTAACACGACAGGCTGTTCCTCATCTTTGATCATCGCCGTCTCCCCGTAAATCTTCTTGATCTTCTTATAAGAAGCAACGGCAGAGGACAAATCATTCGTCAGCCAGCCGAGCATCTCCATCGGCCAGGTGCAGTTTCTGCTGTACTCTACAAATGCAACAAGTGCTCCAAGTGTCATATTTCCATGCATCACGGAAATACCACCCAGGATCGTCATTGCAACCGGCAGTGCTTTTCCCACAAACTGGAAATACGGATAGTATTTCACTAATACTTTAGACTGACTGATATTCAAGTCATAATAACGTTTATTGTGTGACAGGAACTTCTCAATTTCAAATTTCTCCCTGGCAAATGCCTTTACGGTACGCACACCTGCAAGATTTTCCTCCGCAACCGTGGTCAGCACTGCATTTTCCTCACTGATGTCCTCATAAATTTTATCCAGTTTCCGCTCCATGATGATTGCGATCGCACCGCAGGAAATCATCGTCACAAGCGGTATCAGCGCCAGTTTCCAGTTCAGATGGAACATACAGTAGAGCACCATGCTCACATGGATGACGACCTCGATCGTCAGCATGCCGACATATCCCATCGCATTCCAGATCTTGTCGACATCATCCTTGACTCTCGCCATCAGTTCTCCGGTGTTCGTATTGTCAAAATAATTCATCGACAATGTCTGAATGTGCCGGAACAGATCCTTACGGATCTGTGCGCCGATCTTAGAACTTAAGACGTCAAACGAAAACTCTTTGCAGTATCCAAAGATACAGCGTCCGATCCCAACCGCAACGATTCCCACCAGAAGCCCGGTGAGCATTTCCATTTTCCCGCCGATAATGACCTCATCCACGATCCGCTGTGTGATCTGTGGATAAACCATATCCAGTCCGGTCGCTATAATCATGGAACATATTGCGAACAAATACCCATACCAGTAATGTCCGATATATGTATGTAACTTTTTCATAAATTCTTGTGATTCCTCCTTACTTTCCCCTCTTACACTCCCCGGTCTCTGACATATTTTTGTACCGTGACGCACCACTCTGACAGCCGCCTGCACGCTTCACAAGCAGTCCCCTTAGCACAAAAAAATCCCGCGGTGTCATATCTCACCACGGGAAGTATGTCAAAAAACATTCTATTTACTTTTGCATGAATTTATGCCAGTGTAACAGAATTAACCGAGGTAATTGTATGATGATTATGCAGTTCGTTGATTGTAACATTTGTTAATCTAATCATTACTTTTACCTCTCTTTCTTCAAAATTTTAGATTACTTTGCAAGTATACGCTTGAGGGGGTGGGTTGTCAAGGGGTGGTGAAGAAAAGGCTGCAGAATTGCCACAGTTTAATGCAAATATTCTATCAGATCAGGATATTTTAGATATTTAACCTGTCTACTTGACAGAAGGCATATCAATCTCGCCTCCTTACAACTTCCGCTATTACAATTACACAGTCTTCTTTCCACTTCCACATGGACCTTTTTCATTAGGATGATTACCAACTTATTTCCCATTATCCACTGCATATTTCATAATGTCTTCAAAAATAATTCCACTATATTTTTTTTCAAATTCATATTTTAGATTTTGATATTGAATATAAAATGAATTATTTATCTTCAATAAGTTTTTACTTTTTGCCTTATTTTCATTTTTTATTGTGTTTATCAAGCACCGTTTAAAATGAGCCAGCAGATCTTCCTCAATTAATTGAAACCCTCTTTGAAAATCACATACATTATCTAAATATTCTTGCGGCGGAATATCTTCTTTTTTATCTTCAAAAGGATTATATGGATAAATCTTCTTTTCTTTGCCTAATTTATACATTTTTTCAATATTTTTTCTGAATTCACTTTTTTCGTTTACTTTAAAATCAACTAAATTATACGCTGGACCCAAAAAGTCATTTTCCATATTTTTTATACATGCGCTTATTGCAATAGAGCAACCTTTTTCTTTACCGATTTCTGTTAATATATTGTTATTTTTTACGGTTTCAACATAACCCCTATGAAATAATTGATTCCATCGATATTGATAAGTTCCCCAATAACCTAGTTCATTCTGTTCATTTATCCTCCAAAAATTTGCTTTTGTCGTTTTCCAATGATCCCACTCCCAATTTGTTTTCGATGATTTTTGAAATATTTCTTTTATAACCAAGCTAATTTCCTGATCATATTTTCCTTTTTGAATGTCTTCAATGATTTCCTTAGGAATAATATTCATACTAGAATACTCTTTCATACAAATTGAAATTAGTAAATTATATATTTGGGAAATATTATTTTTATATAAACTATAATACGCTTCTATTTTCTCTGAATTTGAACAAAAAGGAATAATATTATTTTTTAAAGTATTATATAAATTATCTCCAAACTCACCCCCACCGTTAATGGAACCTGTAATATCCCTTTTACATTTTTCACTATTGATATATTTGACTGCTTTTGGCATTTGGACAGACGAAAAAAATATGTCACATGTTTTAAATTGATCAATTCTAGAATCTAAAAATATATCCAATCCATTTAAAACACAATAAACAGGCGCCTGTGGTATTATACTATATATCAGCGGCAATATTGTTTTTAGTTCCGTAGGTTTTCCAGAATCCAATTTTTTTACATATGCAACTGCTAAATTCGAATCAAAATATACTAATTTTTTATCAACTAAATCGTAGATAATATTTGACAATACTATACTTTTACTTTCATCCCAATTATCATGATCTAACCCATATGTATCAATCAATTTCAAAGAAGAAATATCTAAATCATCCATTATAAAAGAATATTCATTAGAAACTGCATCATTAATTTGTACAAAATCTACTACTCCCGTTAATGATTTTTTCTCCTTTACTTGCAAACATAAGGTTAATAAGTCTTTCTTTTCACTATCATACTTATTCAGTTTGATTGTTGTATAATAATTGTTTCCAATTACTATCTTCTTTTCTTTCAATTTATTGAATATTTTCTGATGAATCTGTTTATAATATGTTTCAAAAAAATTATTAATTCCTTCTGATACATCCATTTGTATAATGTCTTCTTCATCCGAATTATCCCATAAAAAACTGAATTCCTTTTCATCAAAAAAACCCTCAACGTTCGACAATGATGCCAATAAATCCGTTCTATTTTCTTCAAAAAATACTTCTCTACGTTCTATATTATCTTCGATTACCTTTTCACATATATCACATATTTTTCCGAAATAATCATGATTATCCTGATAAGCATTCGTTAACTGCGGCATCAATATTTTCGTTATGTTTTCTTTCAGTTTATCATCTGCCTTTATTTCTTTCTTGTCCAAGTAAACATATCTCAAAAAATCTTCCAGAGAATGAAAATTTTCACTTCTATATTTTATATTAATTATTTTCAATAGATAATTCGCATAGTTTAACTGAATCATCTTTTTAATAAAATTATCCTGATTTAAAAATCTGATATCTACTTGAGGACGTGTATTAGTTTTTGTTAATGAATATACAATGTTAGTTCTTGTAGTCTGTCCATCGTTTGTTGAATCAATATATCTTGAATGTAATAAAAATGTCTTTGCAAAAGATGATTTACCTGCTCCACTTGCACCAAGCAAAAGAATATTAATTCTCCTGTCCTCCGTACATTTATCTTCCAATGAATCATTCCATCTTATAGAAACTGAATCATCTTCATTTCGTTTATAAAAAATACATCCCTGTTCTCTTAAATATTCTAATAAATATGTTATTTTAAAATAATAAAGTAATTTAAATGGATTCTCTCCATCATCCAGATTAAAACTTGACTGATTCATACCAACAATATAGTTTAAACCGTTTTCATTTTTATAAATTGGACTTCCTGAAAATCCTTGAAACAATCTCATATCTTTATAATTACTATACCAATGATAGTCGTCAACAATTTGAAATACCCCTACTTTATTATTAAGTGGAAAAATAGACTTGAACATACCTCTTACTTGCATTTTAGTAGACACCTGATTCCCCATTAAAATCTGAGGAAATCCTTCAATATATATTTCCCCCAAATCAGAATCGTTCCACACAATTTTGTTTTCTAAATCAAGATTTATCTTATAATCAAAAGATATAAAAAAAGCTGCAATATCTTCTATTTCTCCATCAAATTCTTTACAAAATAAGTGTAATTCCACTTTCTTTTCTTCAGAGTTTTTTGGAATTTCCACTAATCTTCCACTACTATCATAAATTTCAAAATCTACTGATAGAAGCAAATCGTTTCTGTCTCTTGGTAAATCTTTCACGACATGATAATTAGTTAAAATAATATAATTTGATCTACCAAACTCATTTTTTTTATTTTCACATGGGAGAATAATCCCTGTTCCCATCTGAGTCGCCGTTTTTATACATACAATATTTTGTTTAATATTCATTGTTTACCTCGATTTCATTAGTAATTATCACATTCATTCCTTCATATTTTTGAGAATAATTCGAACAGTATATCCTGTTACAACTAGGCATATTTTTTATTTCATCCGAAATACTAACACTCCCATCATCTTCGTTTGTAATTATAAATTTATTACATGGGATATATTTTAATAATTCCGATATTCCAAGATTATTTTTTGTGGAACCATGATGAGGTAATTTTATAAGATCAAAATGAATTATTGGTTGTACCGTTTCTTTTGGATCCGCTAACTGTTCTATACTTTGAAGTATATCTGAAATATATCCATCTCCAGTCATTAAAATAGATTTCTTTTGATATTCTAAAATAAACATTATAGAACTTCTATTTACTATTTCAGCATCATCTGTCCGCTTTTTTCCTTTTTCTATATAATAACTATAATAATCATATAAATTTTTTACCTTATCTTGATCTGGCGATAAAAAAGTAAAATATACTTTTTTATTATCTAAAACTAATTTTTTTCTCTGATTTACACTAAGAAAATTTATCATTCCAGAGTTATCTTGATATTCTTTATAAGAAACAATAATCTCCTTCTTTTCAATTAATTTTTCAAATTTTTCTGCCTGTCTATATGATATTAATCCATTAATGAATTTATTATAAATAATTATTGTGTCGTTGTAATTTTCATACTTCTTTAAAAGCATTAATAATCCTTGAATATGATCGCTATCAATATGGGTAAGCACTATGTAATCTATTTTTTTCACGCCTGATTCAATTGTTTCTTTTACACATCTACTTCCGCTTTTTCCTCCATCTACAAGAATATTGATTTCTTGCATTTCTTCCTTTTCAATCGTTATAATAAAGAAATCTTCCTGCCCTTTTGATAAATTTTTTATCTTCATATTGTCTCTCTCTTTTTACTTATTTTCACAAATTAAACTCCTTGATTGGTAAATTAACTTGAAGCCTTCTACATTGTAATATATAACAACTTCTTATAAATAAAAATATGTAAAAAATTTCTTCTAGTTGTAATACCTGTACTTACTACTGCGGAACCTAATAATATACTTATTCCGGAAGTCATATCTCCCATAACCTTTTCTCCTTTTGTTTATCCGTATAAAATATCATATCAATACTTCATTTGTAATTTTCATTATTATAACATAAGGGCTCCCATATGGGAAGCCCTGTATTACAATCTTTTTAATCCTCATTACATATCATGAGTTAAACTGCATTGGTGTCAAAACAGTCAACTATAGTTTTAATTTTAAATTTATATCTATAAATGAGCAAATTTGAAAAAATGCACAAAACTACACTGCTAATTTCATAAACGAATCAAAATCCTTGCTGACCCTTGCGCATTGGAACAGATATTGAAACTGTTCCTGTTGGACGATGTTACAGATCAAGTGATATCCATTTTCAAAAGATCATGCTTCACCAGTTCATATAACACACATATAATGCGCCAGTGACATCAGCAGCCAGTAGCGTCGGATTCCCTGTGTAGAACGGATCTGATAACTATCCAGTGCCAGTTTATCCTTGCACTGTCGGAAAAATACTTCGATTGACCACCGGCATACGTAACAGGACAGGATTTCATTGGTCGATAATGATACGTCAATGCTGAGAAAAGCCCGCAGTGCTTTCGGTTTTCCAAATGCTTTTTCCGGGTAACTCAAAAGAACAACGGCATTTTCGATGCCATTGAGTTTTCCTTCATACCGGTACACATAATAGTTTTGGACTTTAACGGTCACAAAGTTAAAATCCAAATGTGTTACGGACAGAAGTGCGGCGAACTCACTGAGTTTCTTTTTGATTCCAAATGGATAAAGCATCCGGTTTGTTTTTAAAGCACCAATGGTATGGAACCCTTTTTCTGCAAAGGCATTGATTATTTTTTCAGAAATATATCAGCAGTCACAAAGAAAATAGGACATTGCCGGTGGAACAGGCAGTTTCTTTGCGATATTTTGTACAATATCAATCTTGGAAAGTGATTTATTGTACATCACAAAAGCATAATTCAGGACGATGCCGTTACAGGAAAGCATAACAGCAACTGCCTGATGCCCGTAATCCTGTTTTCCCTTTAAATGGGATTGGTGAAAATACACATCTTCAATAGGATGCAGAGCCTGTGACGAAGGCTTTGTCTTTGAAGCTATTGTATCGTCCACAATGCAGAAAACAGGCTTTCCGGTGCGGGCTGCTTCTGAATAAATAATCTCTATAACAGAACGTTTTAACGTATCTGAAAGTAATGGATCATCCCATTTCCCTGAATTTAGGAAATGGGCAATCGTAGTTCTGTGGCAGGAACTGTTTTTAGCAAAGTCCGCGGTTTTTCCATGATATCCTGAAACAAAAATGCTGATCAGAATGCCCATAAGATGATTTATCACTCGTTTCGAATAAGATTTGCATAAGTTTAATTCCTTAAGCTGGTTGTATATGAATGTAGAATCATGTATAGTATTGTAAGTACGTAATCATCTGTACCTTGCCTTTTT
>UMDL01003956.1_pt1 | contig 56651 bp, 69 predicted proteins | sample 1964481 | NCBI WGS metagenome assembly UMDL01 (sample SAMEA4835993, study PRJEB28245) | human gut metagenome | biome: gut microbiome; material: fecal sample | place: Denmark | collected 2008 | reverse complement strand
GAACAGAAACCTGAACAGAAACCTGAACAGAAACCGGAATCTAAACCAAAACCAAAAGCCAACAAGAAACCTACTGAAAAAGTAGAAGACGTGGCAGCAGAACCGATTACTCCGACTGTACAAACAGGAGTAACAGGAATGCAGAGTATTTGTATTTCTAAGATCGCTAAAGGTGATCGTATTGATGCAAACCACTGTGTGGATTTGATGAAACTTGTTCACAGTCAGTATTTAATTAATTCGGACGTACCGGAACAGTTGAGGAAAGCAATGAACGAACAGTTCAATGTGATGATGCTCGCAAATCTTATCCACTGGAACGAACAGACCAAACTTGATTTCGGTGAAGCCGGAATTGAAGTAAATAAAACAGCTTTCGACATGATTTCCGAAGGTCTTGAGACTTACTTTGGAATGAACGTGAAAGGAATTCCTTCAAAAGAAAATGAAGGACAGTTGCAATTGAAGTTTGCAGAAGAGATGCCGGAACAAACCAAAAAGGATTTGGAAGCGTCAAAGCATACTAAAGTTGCAAAAGAATTGCCCGAATATAATCCAGAAATGGATAACGAACAAATCGTAAAGGCAATGGAAACAATCTTAAACATGCATGAAGGTATGGGTAAGAACCTTATCAATACGATTTCATTCGCAAAGAAAGCGTATCAAATGGATAAGAGTACTCCTGCAGAAATTCTTCAGAAGATCCTTACCGAAATTCCAGACAACTTGTTGCTGAATTCATACGCTCGTATGATCTATGGCGCTGTTGTTAAGAATGATTGTATCTTCAACGCTCACGCAGCATTACGTAATCATCTTGCGCAAGCATATGATGATAAGCAACTTATAAACATTGGAAGGTTATTCTTCGCAAGAGGAGTAATAATTTCCAAAGGAAAGAATGATTCAAGGAAATTTGATGAAGCAATCAAACCTTGGAACGGTTTATTTAATTCGATGAATGACGAAATTATCAACAAATTAATTGCATCTCAGAAAGACAAAGAAATCACGATCGAGGTACCAAGCGTGAAAGGAATTGCCAAAACGAGTGACAATTTTAACTGTGAAAAGATCATGAAAGCTTTACATGATACCTATGGCACAGACATAGGTGATAAACTGTTAAAATCAAAAATGCAAGAGATTTCCAATGGTTATCGTGACATCGACAAAGTAACCTTATATAACGAACCTAAAAAGTAAGAAATATGAGGCGATTTGAAGGAATTATCACAATTCTAGTGATACTTATAAGCGGAGTTATTGGATGGAGCACAAGCTTCGTAAATACCGCTACAGCAGGAAATAAGCCTGTTGTAATACCGAAGGTCATCGTACCTAACGTAACAAATGGTTTTAATCTTAATATTGATCTTAAGAAAGGTAAAGTTGCTGTCAACGATACCGAACGAGAGATTAATGTTAATATTAACCAAAAGGACAGTATTGTCGTAAGATACAAAACTCTTGTTGTAAAAGAGCCAGTTTATCTTATTAGGCGAGAATTTCCTTTGGCAAAAGAAAGAAAGACAGTTGTAAGTCCGAAGTTCGAAATGCCAAAAACAATAGAACTTAATTAATAAATCATTTGTACGATTATTAATTAGTTCTTAAATTTGTCGTGCTAGCGAATCTAGTAAGTTCAATCTTTAATCAATAAAGAGAACAGTATACAATGTAGGAGATTGTATACGTACCATTACAGAATAACGGAGGCTTGAGATGTAGCTACCACTACACTAAGTAAACGAAGTTATAATAGCTTACTATGTCCTATTAATGGTTGAGGACTGAAAAGTTAGTAAGAAAGTGGGTCAGCGTGTATAGCCCACGATATTATATAAATGAGAACCGATTGGCGATTTATCTAATATTGAAGACGCGTTATATTCTGAGCAGAGTAATATAACAAACAAATCAATAGGTGTTGTTGACCTAGCATCCGCGTACTAATCAAAGTATGTATCAAAAAGGGATGCAAACAACTCGCTGCAGCTTGCGCAAAGGGCGTAAGGATAAAAATCTTCTAACAGCTCCAAACTGTTAGTCGTAGTTCTTAAATCAGGATTGAATAGCATCCTAGGTAGGCTCCAAACCTTCCTTTCGGTCATGTAAACGATAAAAATATACTGAATATAGTGTTCCATATGTCCAACCCCTGAAGTTGATGGCAAAGTTAATGACAATGCCAGTTAAAAACATATGTATGAAGGTATTTCAGTTTTATTTATATAGCACTATTATTATAATAAGTGAGTTAGTAAATTGCGTATCTTTTTAGATTGTAGGTATAAAAATCAGTTGTAAGATTAAATTCCAACGTAATGCTAAGTTAACCAGTACTTAGCTATCTGAAAAATAATAAGGAAATTGCAAGATTTCAATCTTTCTTATAGAAGGATCGTGTGTGTCAAGTATAAATAAAACGAAAGTGGTCGATGTTACTATACCACTATAATGTCTAGAGTGCTTTGCAACAGACTATGACAGTAACTTGCGGATGAAGGGCGCAATAACCCTATTTCGAGCTGAATAATGAACAGTATAAATTATTCATACGAAGTTAGCTTCTCAGGGCTAGACTGAGATTCTTAATCTAGACAAGTGCCACAGCAATCTTAATAGCTGTATACGGGAGCAATTGATATGCACTCCAGCATATTGAACAGTGAATGTATTAAGTACCAGAGAAATATTCCGTTTAATTCTATACTCAGCATTGTTAATGAGATGTCATTACTTTTGACTAGAGTATAAATTAAATTAAGGTATAATTAAAATAAGTAATAACTTTTAAAATAATGTGGAAGTCCAATGGAATGTATTAAGTATTACGCATTTAGCTATCGGATACAATACTCTCCACCCACGACTGTATAACACTATTGCAATAAATCGAAAGTTATGAGCCGCAACTCATATTAGTAGGTTCGCTGATGCTCTTCATTAAGAGCTGAGGGTATAAGTAAAAGTTAAAGTGGGTGCTGCGAAACATCAGCAGCTTTGATAATTACTTTGTGGAAATCCCCAAATAGTATGCAGAATAAGAACAAAGTCGTAAGTACACGCAGGGTTTTTGGTAACATTTTTCAACAAAAAAGTACCGTACACCAACGATACAGGTTTTAAGCAGAGTATAACTGAACTATATCAATATACCGAGCACGTTGTAAAGGGATACTGTTAGGCTCGTTAAATAATCAGAATCACCGTACTCCTTACGTAAACAGGAATTCTCAGTAAAATTACCAGAAACATTATCATTTTTAAGTTAATACTATATTGAAATTTAATTTGTATATTTAAGGGTATATATCTCCTACCGTTGGAGTCCTGTTATATCGCATCCTGGTATAACTAGCTATACAATGTTTCTCTAATAATATTAACGATATCAGAAATTTATAAATATTATAATAGAAGAACAGTTGACTCATCTGTCTAATGAGTAAAGTCCTACGGGGAATGCTGAATGATAAAGAAATATCTTATCGTCTAGTATATTATAATATATCTAAATTATTAACAGCCAATATCTATTGTTGTTTGGAGTTCATATCGAAGAAAAACTAATTGATTTATTTTGTAGTTTTTATATAAAAATGAACGAATTCAGACGTTAATCAATAGTAGAGAACTCCAAAATTCTTTTAATTAACTTAGTTTTTAACATTTGAAATTTTAAAATTATGGCAGAAATCAATTCTAAATTTACAGAACAGGAAGTATTGCAGCACGCTGCAACGTTGAAAGTATTTAAATCTTTGATGGGAACAAAGATTTGTTGTGTAAAATCCGATAATCTCGATCTTCGCTACAAAGAAAAGAAGATGTCTGGAGAAATGTGTACTTATAAGCCAATTAAAAAGTATTTTACCGAATCATTCATGATCACAGGTATCGCTCTGGACAAACTTTCTAACGGAAAGCCGGTAATTGTATTCAACAATTCACAGCAGTTAACCTTCCCGTTAAGTAAAGAACCAAATGCGGTCGTTGTAGCAACTCGTGACGATGTTAACAACGCTATCCGTGAATGGGAAGAAGAAGGCAAAGTTAGATTCTTCTCAGATTTATCGCTGGTAAACGAAGTAGTTGAACAGTTGAACGAAACTAACCGTCAGGATCTCATTAAGTTTAGTGAGGAACTGATCAATCAGGCTATGTCTCTCGAAACTCTTAACAAGACCGAGAAGACAAATCTTGACAACTATATGAAAGTTATGAATAATCTGTAATAAGTATGTCAGGAGTTAGTCATTTTCACATAAAGAAAATGCAATTACTATTAGAAGATCCTATTGTAGTACCACACTTTACGTTGGATGGAGTTAAAGCAGGTACTATACGGATTAATGAAAACGGTGATGTTGTACTTGGAAGAAGTCGTATGGGATGGAAAAACCGAATTTTTAATTCTGAGTTCACGATATCGTTTTTAGAAGCATCTATCAGAATTGCAAAAGCTTATTGTGGAACAATAAACCGCGATGACATGCTTGAATTTCTTAAAGAATTTCATGATAATGTTATCGCCGCAGATAAAAAAGAAAATATCATTGACATGCTCTTAGTATATGCTATGATGTATGTTAAAGATAGTGCGTTGTCTTCAAAGTGTATTAGCGGAGAAGACGTTGATGCCTATGCTAGAAGAAATTCTGGTAAACCTAGACGATATGTCGGTCAAGTCTATGCAGATCTTGGCGGAAATTGTTTGAAAATTCCACTTGAAGTAGAAATGTAATAATAATTGTGGGTTGGAAAGATTATATTACAATTTTAACTTCAAATAGTAAATAACAATTAAAACTTTTTAAAACATAATATGATTTCTGTGGGTTGGAAAAGAAATCGTATTCTCTTTTATAAAAATTCCACGTACAGCATGTGGGATGGAAAATGCTGTACATATCTCCCTAATACGTGTACTAAGGTACATAAATAAATGAAATCCTAGAGAATAAGCCCAAATCGGGTAGGATGCTGTTTCGATACAGATAGGGAGACTAGGTAAACGATTTCGTACATGGTTTTTAGTTATTAACAATTAAAAATCAAGAAACAATATGAAATCAAAAGCAAAAAATCTTATTCAAAAACGTGACTTTTTATCTAGTAACATTACTAAGTACTGGAATATTATTTATGTAGAAAATGTAGTAAATCGTAATTATACTCGTAACTACGATTTGAAACAATTGTATAGTGAAATCCTAGAAATGGGACAAAAGCGAGCTATGGCAAAGCTCAAAACTCTTTGTATCAATATGGGTATTAAAAATCTTAAGGATTTATCCAAAGATAATATCCAATACGACATTTTCTATCTTTCTGAGTTAAAGGAAGTTAAAGTTAAACTCATGAAACTGCGAAAAGAGCATACAATTAATCCTAAATTAAAAGCTAGTAAAGGTAAAAAGAATCTGTCCAAGACAGAAGTACTAACTTTTAATTGGGTAAGTGCTCGAATCAAAGATATGGATCTGAAGATTACGGAACTTAACCGTAAACTTGAAGAATTCAATGAAAATGCTGAATTCGAAGATGACGATTTAGCAACTGCAGCATAAACTGCAAACTCATGGTGTGTCAGCGCCCTCTCTAGAAATAGAGAGGGTTTTCTTTAATTTAATCAATAAATAATATGTACGAATATATACTTACAAAACGCCGTAATACAATCATATCCAGATTAGTATGGAGATTTCGTTGGACGCTTAAAGCATCCTTAGCTAAGATAAGATATCACAAAACAAAAAATGGTAAATCCTATTTAAGATTACCAATTAAAAATAAAGTAAGACTAAGTAAGTCTGAAAGACTTAAATCTCGTCCTTTTGGTGAATATCACTATAAACTTATAGAACAAGCTTATTCACAAAAGAGTAAATCTATGCAAATTTTAAAAAAATGTGCAGAAGATACTAAACATTTAATAGACATTGAAAACATGTCTTATAAGCTAAAAGCTTATAAATCAAGCTTAAAGCTTAAAAATTCAAAGAATATGTTGTATAAAATAGAAACTCATTATACTAGTGTAAAACAAAAATTAAAAACTACACTAGTTAAATGCGTTTCTAATTTACCTGAAGTTAATTATTTAGCTAGTATGAATAGAGAACTATCTAAAGACGTTAATTATCATCATATAAGTGTTAAAGACAGAAAAAATAATGTATTAATGCTTATGGTAAATTGCGCAGCATAAACTTACTGACTTCTGTAGCTCAACTGGATAGAGCGCTTGATTCGTAATCGAGAGATACTAGATAGAGGTTATGGGTTCGAATCCCGTCAGGAGTCCCAAAAATTTTTAGATTATGAAAATTAGAGATAAAGTAGCATACGTATACGATATAGAAGTATTCAGAAATGTATTCCATTGTACTTTACTAAATACAGAAACAGAAGAATTACATAAATTCGAATGTTCAATAAGAAGAAATGATATACAAGAAATGTGTAAATTTTTTCTTCAACCTAATATATATTTAGTAGGATATAATAATATACATTATGATAACCCTATAATCAATTATTGTATTGAATTTTTCTCTAATTCTAATTATTCATATTACACTATTTGTCAATCAATATTTAATTTATCAAAAGTTATTACAACCGATAAAGATAATATTGAAAGGTGGAAAAGATGGAAATATGCCAATAATTTTTATACATTAGATTTGTTGACAATGATGTTTAGTCAACAATTACGCGTTTCTTTAAAAGAAATGCAAATAACAATGATGTATAAAAATGTACAAGAATATAATCATGATTGGGAAGCACCGTTAGATGAAAGTGAAATTGATTCTATGATAGATTATAATATCAATGATGTTATGTCTACATACGAATTATTAAAACGAAAGCAAAAAGATATAAAACTTCGATTAGAAATTGAAGATTCGTATAATATAAAATGCTTAAGTAAAGACGGTGTAAACATTGGAATGCAAATATTAGCTGAAGAATATATGCGTAAAACACATATTCCTTGGAACGTATTAAAAGATATGCGTTCGCCAGCTGATACGATTGCATTAAAAGATATTATATTACCTTTTATTTCCTATAAATTACCAGAACTACAATCATTACTTTCAGAAATGAAAGAATTAGTAGTTTCTCCAGGTAGAAAAGGATATGAAAAAATGTTTCTACTAGGAAACAGAGTAATTTCTGTAGGAGTTGGTGGTATTCATACTATTAATGACTCAGAAATAATAATACCAAATGAAGATGAACTATTAATTGATGCAGACGTAGCATCTCTATATCCAAGTATGTTGCTAAACTTTGATTTTTATCCAAGACATCTTGGAAAAGAATTTAAAGAAATATATAGTGATATACGTACTAGAAGATTAGATGCAAAACATAGAGGTGATAAAGTTACAAATGAAACTTTAAAATTTGCATTAAATGGTTTATCAGGAAACTTACAAAATGAATTTAGTTGGTGTTATGATCCTACTTCTGTAATGGGTATTAGAATAAATGGTCAATTATTACTTTTAATGCTAACAGAAAAACTATTAGATTTAAATTGTGAAATAATACAATTAAATACTGATGGTATATTATTCAAATGTAAAAAAGCCGATTATGATAAAATTACTCAAATCTTTAAAGATTGGGAAAATTTAACAGGTCTTGAATTGGAAGAAGAAAAATTTAAATCTTTCTATCAATTAGCTGTTAATGATTACTTTGGTGTAAAAGACAATGATGACATTAAAGAAAAAGGTTGTTTCTTAACTAAAGTAATAGAAGGAAAAGGATTAACTCCTAAAATTATTCCAAAAGCTGTAGAAGCTTATTTCTTAAAAGGAATTAGTACTGAAACATTTATTAAATCCTGTACAGATATTAAAGACTTTTTAATGTCTGAAAAAACAGGAAGACAATGGACAGTAGAATATAACAACATCAAACAGCAAAGGACAAATAGATTTTATGCTTCAACTGATGGATATTTCCTATATAAATGGAAAATGGAAAACGGAGTAAAGAAATATCAGAATATGCTAACAGCATCTGGTGTTACTTTACTAAATAACTTTGATAAAATCAAAGAAAATCCAAAAATCAATTATAGATATTACATCAATGAAGCAAATAAAATAATAAATAAACTTAAAACCAAACAATTATCTTTATTCTAAATATAAATATCAGATAATATCAGTTCCGATAATTGTAAGTAATTATTACACTTATGATATTAGAATTAGATACATCATTATTTGATATTGGGAATATAACAATTAATCAATTAGTGTTTTTAACCTTGTGTTTGAATGGAAAGTATCAAACGAAAAATCAAGACATTCACCAGTTTCTCAGCCGAATTAGTGAATCTGAAATACAAGGTTTAATCGACCAAGACTTGATATCCTGTACTACTGAGGATGATTCTCAAATCTACACAGTAACAGACAAATTAAAAAGTCATTTAAGAAGCGAATCATCGTACTTTGATGAATTTTATAATTTGTTTCCAGCTTATGTAACCAGACCTGACGGAACAAAAGGTTTTCTACGTACAAATCTAAATAAATGTAGAAAAGAATATAATCGAATTATCGGTAAATCTAAAGCAATGCATGAACATATATGTGATTGTTTAAAATACGAAATCGATGATAAGATGATGACAGGTAAATTAGGTTATATGAAAACTATGTGGAAATGGCTCACTCAAAGAGAGTGGGAAGTAATGGAAGAACAAATGCAGTATAATACGGAAGGAGGTTGTAATTATGGATACGACCTCAAATAATCCAATAATTGGTAAATCTATTGCTGAAGTAACGAAAGAAACTTTAAAGTATATAGATGATAGAAGAAAACATAAAATCGTATCGTTAAAGACACGATGGAATAAATTCAATCAAGTATGTTTCTTTGAACCCAATATGATTTATACTATTGCTGGTACTTCTGGTACTGGTAAAAGTGCATTTGTAAACACGATAACAAATGATTTAATTGATCTTAATCCTACTCAGGATATTGTTATTCTAAATCTCTCTTACGAGATGTTAAGTTATCGTAACGTAGGTAGACTTATTTCTAATAAAATGAGATTAACTACTAATGAACTTTATAGTTCAAACGAAGACATAACTGATACAATTTATCAACAGATAGAAGATACGGCTAATCAACTATCAAAAAAGGAAATTTACTATGTAGATACTCCTATGACCGTTGATAAAATAGAAGAAACAATAAAATACTATCGCGAACATATCGCTACAGGAGATAAATGGTTAATCGTTGTATTAGACCATACTCTATTAGTAGAAGGTGATGGAAGCGAAAGAACAGTATTAACTGATTTACAGAAAATGTTTATACGTGTTAAAAAACTATACAAAACATGTATTATACAGATTTCACAGATGAATCGTAATATTGAAACTCCTGAAAGAATTAATAATCCCGTAACTCACTATCCTATGCGTAGTGATTTAGCAGCATCAGATGCAATATTTCAAGCAAGTGATTATGTTATGGCTCTAAATAGACCAGAGATTTTATCTCTGCAATATTACGGAGTGAATCGTTTACCTGTTAAAAATAAAGTTTATCTCCATTTGCTTAAAGTAAGAGAAGGAGAGCCATGTATTATTCCGTTTGAAAACGAGCTAAAATATGGTAACTTAGCAGAAATAAATCTTGATGCAGAACCAAAAAAAGTAGTATTTAACAATTTTAAAGGCTGAATATATGAAACAATTTACTCTTGGATTTCCTAGCGAAAACGTTGACAAAAATAATACATTTAAGTCAAAATTCATGAAGGCTATTGCCGAAAAGTTCCCGTTTGCTAAATGGCATAATGACGAAAACGATAAGTTGCATAGTGTAGATTATATTGGTCCGAAGGATCGGTTGATATTTATTCTAGATGAAAAGCCGTATATTTCGGCATTTAACCGTCGTTTCTGGAACCCGCAGAACCTCAATGATATTAAGGAATTGTTTTATCCTCGTCCGTATAAAGTAAAACATTACGATTATGTGGACATTAACGAAGCAATGTATACACTGCGTAAGTATGCAGATGAATACTATGATTATCTTCGTGATCGCGGTTATGACTATATGCTTAATGGTCAACCGGTTCGTGTATATCAGAATTTTGTACAGATTGGAAACACAATTATTCCGTTCAATCTCGATAACTACAATTTTTTGTTGAGTCCGAAATATAAAGAAACTACAAACATTATTATCAATCTCTATAAAGATTGTAATTTTTTTGAAGCTGCATAAATAAATTTATCTTTACTAAATCATTACCAGAAATATTATCAGACATTATCAGATTATTTTAGTAAAGTACTAAAACATTTCAAATATGTTAGTACTACCTAAAGAAAAGACATTACCTTGTAAAAATTCAATGAGGTTCGTTATATTCTTTGGAAGACCAAAAGCAGGTAAATCTTCAGCTATGGCTGCACTAGATTCTAATCTTATTATAGATTTGGAAAATGGTTATAAGAATTTATCTGCGTTGGTAATTCAAGCTAGAAATATCAACGATTTCGGAGAAATAGCAAAAGCATTACAAGAAGAAATACAGAAAACTGGTAAATATCCTTATAAATATATAACAATCGATAATGCCACTCGATTGGAAGAGATGTGTATGGGTTATGCCATCACTCTCTAAATGTTTTGGAGCTTTATGTAGAAATACATATTGTAAAATTCCGTGAATTTCTGGAACATCTTTCCTATAATTACGTATTATATATAATAAATAATTATAAGAAAGAAAATCAGAAGCTAAGCGTTATGAAAAAAGAAACATTAGAAAAATATATTGGAATGACAAAAGGCGTTTTAACAGTTATAGAATTAGATCATGAAACATACGATCCAATAAAACAAATAAAACGTTCTTATTTTAAATGTAAATGTAATAGATGTGGACAAATAACTATCGTTAGAGCAGATATATTTGGAAGAAATGAAACTTATAAACCAGTTTCTTGTTCACATTGTGTACGAGATAAGCAAAAAGAAACAGCAGAACGAAAATATAAGATTAAAGATACTAAATCTTATAGAGATCGAATTAATTCTATAAAAGGTAATGCAAAAATGAGAAATATAAATATAGAATTAACTGATTTAGAATTAAAAAATCTATTAGACCAAAAATGCTATTATTGTAATTGCGAAAAAGCAATGGGAATAGATAGATTAGATTCTAAAAAAGGATATACAAAAGAAAATTGTGTAGCATGCTGTAAAATTTGCAATATTATGAAAAATAAATTTCCAATAAATTTATTTATTGATAAAATCAATAAAATTTATAATAATTTTCATAATGAAAGTTCAACGACTATCTCGAAAGAGAGTACATTACAAGCTAATGGTAATGGAAGCGCGGAACATCTTAACACTATTTAAGCGAAAGATGATGATATAGTCTAATCTATATAGTGATATATAGCAGTTCATAAGAGAACGTATATAAGAGTTGCGTCTTATATAGAATATAAATGATAAGCAAACTCCTATGGGTAAAAATTACCAAGGTACAGATATCAGAACCTTACCAAATGGTTCAGGATATATGTACATTCGTCAAGCTGTTAGAAAAGTTATTGACATGTTTCGTACTTTATGTGAAACCTTGATTTTGGTAGCACATACTAAAGATCGGCAGATCAATATAGAAGGACAAGAAATGAATGAAATGACTCTTGATCTTACTGGAAAACTTGGTGATATACTTTGTGGAGAAGCGGATGCCATTGGTTATGTCTATCGTAAAAAGAATCAGACAATTATCTCTTTTGAAGGTGGTGAATCTTCAGTAAGAGAAGCTCGCCCAGAACATCTGCGTGGCAAAAAAATCGTAATCGCAGAAAGCGATGAAGATAATAAATTAACATTTTATTGGGATAAAATATTTTTACCAGAATAACTAAAAACATTTAAGATATTATGGGATATAGTAAAGAAAAAGCCGTTAAAATTGAAGATTATAAGTCTAAATATATGCCTGTTGGCATCAATGAAAATGTACATCTTGCATCAGCATTAGTAAAAGAATCTCCGAATGGTAAACCTATTCTTGAGATTACTTTGGCTAATGAAGAAGAACAAACAGTAATTCAGACTGAATGGGAACCTCAAATGGCTTCTTGGATGAAAGGTCCAGAACAGTTAGAGGAACAGATGAATAAACAGTATAAGCGTATGCTGCAGTTATTGTTGTGCTTCTATAAAGATGAAGAAATTGATTTTAACGGAGAAAAATTTATCGATTTTGCTAATTATGTCGTTGACAAATTGAATAATGCAGATAAGAATATCTTGCTTAGAGTAAAAGTGGTGTATAATAAGAATGGTTATACTACTCTTCCTAATTCAGTTAGTCGTACATTCGTAGAACCTATGAGTGTTCCTAAAGAAGAATCAAAGATCGAAATCGATCCTAAATACGATATGATTACAAAACCGATTGTAGCAGATACAGAAGTAACAGTTACAACACCGTTTACAAACGTGGTTAGTTCTACTGAACCTGTAACATTCTCAACTTCCACTACTACGGACGCAACGGCAGATAGTGATTTGCCATTCTAAAATATATAAAGGGAACTTCGGTTCCCTTTATTTTTTAATTTCAAAATAAAAAACAATATGGTAGAAATCGAAATAACAGAAAAACCCAAAAAATTAGCAAAAGTAGTAACAAAATGTCCAAAATCTACCTCGCCTGATACGAAAGATTGGGATAGCGATACTTGCCCCGAATCTGGAGACAGTGCAGAAAGTACACAATCTTGTGAAAGCTCATCCGAAAACAAATCTAATATTCTTACAGATAAGTTAAATCCGGCTGATTTGGAAGAAGGAGATATTTTCTATGGAACCGCAGCACACCAGGGTAAGAACAATAAAAATACAAAATCTCAAGGAATTTTTATGGTTCTTAAAGCAGAAAAAACTGGTAAGAATAAATCCAAAGTGTTTACTATACAAGATATCTGTGGTAACATCTTTAAGAGCAATCAAGGTGGTATACACATTATTAAAATCGAAAAGGAACAGAAACGTAAACAAACTGAACAAAAAGCTCTAGAACATTTTGATAAAGAAGAAACACGTAAGAAGTTCCTTGAAAAAAAACAAAAAGATGCTGAAAAGCAACAAGAAGAAATTAAAAAAGAAAAAGAATTGAAGAAAATTCAGTTCAATTTTAGTTCTCTTACAGCCGAAGAGAAGTTAAATAAATTGATCTCATCTGGTATGAATAATATCTGGATGGTTGGTCCGGCTGGATGTGGTAAGTCTACTATGGCACGTAATGTTGCTAAAGAACTAGATATACCGTACTTATGTATTTCTTGTGGTATTGGTACTTCTGCAACAGAATTTGTTGGTTATAAATATCCTACTCGTGAATCAACAAAATTTGCAGAATACTATGCTAAGAAGTCAATTATTCTTATTGATGAGATGACTGCACTTGATCCGGCTGTTGCTCAGGTATTGAATGCAGCTTTAGCAAACGATGAAATTGAAACTACTACCGGTTTGGTTCATCGTAATCCCGAATGTGTTATTATTGCCACTTCTAATACTTTTGGAAATGGTGCTGATCGACAATATGTTGCAAATAATCAGCTAGACTCTTCAACCATCGACCGATTTGTTGGTGGTATTATCGAAGTTGATTATTCATCTGAATACGAATCTAAATTTGATTCTGAAGTATTACATTATGTTTGGAATCTTCGTAAGTGTATTAAACAAAACGCTTTGCGTCGTATTGCATCAACACGAATGATTCAAGCAGCAAACCGAATGAAAAATATCGGTATTCAGGATTGGAAAGATCTTGTGATTGTTAACTGGTCTGAATCAGAAAAAGCAATTGTTAAGAAATTCTTTACTGATTTGGAAAATAAAACTAATAAAAAACGTATTATAGAAAGCGCAAACGAACTTAAAAGTTTTATATCCAGTTTAAGAGATGATGATTTTGAAATTGAACATGATTTTGAAGACGCAGCATAATGGATTTAAAAATAAATATGGAATCTATTCTCGATTTTTATCGAGAAGCAGATATTGTTGAAGAAGGAATTCCCAAATACGAATGGAATGATATCAACGATAACGACTCATCAGACTTCAGAGGATTAACCAATGAAGAAATACAAAAATATAAGTACAGTTATACTATTGGATTAGACAAACTAAAGAAAATCGAACAGGAACTTAACCTTGGAGGTACTTCACGAAAATATAAGTTTGCCGAAGATGATGGTGATGATATGAGTTATGACCGTTATATCGAAGGCCTACCTTGTATGAAAAAACGTTTCCGAACTCATGGAAACGGAAATGGAAAATTTATTACACTTTATGTATCGATATGCGAAAACTGTTGGTGTAGTTCAAAACAACTATTAAACCGTGCATACACAGCTATGCGTATTGTAGATTATCTAGAAGATAAAGGATATCGAACAAAAATTGTAGCTTATGCGGATAATGAAGACCCTGGATATATACAAAAAAATGGTCAATTTGAAAAAATTAATACATTATCTGTAGAAGTCGTAATTAAAAATTTTGAAGAACCTCTAATTAAAGGTCAAGTTTTAACAGCGATATCTCCTTGGTTTTTCAGATATTGGATGTTTAAATTTTGGAATGCTAAATTTAGAATGAATTCTGGATACGGACATTCATATAATCGAAAGGTTAATGAAAATAAAGCCAATGTTTATATACAAACAGGCGAAGCTTTAACTCCAGAAGGCTCCGAAAAAACAATTAAACGAATCCAAAAATTATTTGAAATCGAAGAAGAAGAAAATTAAATAAATAGCACTGATATGTTTTATAATATTATGAGGTAAAATACCAACACGGCGTTGATATATATACATAATTTATAAAAAGTACATGGAATTATCACGAATCAATTGATAAAAAGATAAGTTTTACGATTTTGAGAAGAAGGTAAGCAACATTAAGTTTTTATATTTTTATAAAAACTCGGATACAGGCGGAGGTATTTATAGTAAATCGTAAAATGCTCTGGATAAGGCAGCTCGATTCTGCATCAGTGTTATAACGGGGTAATGAAGCGATATTGATAGAACTTGAAACACAGTGTGAGAGGGAGTCGCGTCCCTCTACTCCACTAACCAAATTATTTAGTTATGTACTCGCGAGAACAAACAAAACAACCTGATATTACTTTGGATTGGATATTATCTAAAGTAACAGAATACGATATATATGCTAAATACATTGGAGAATTTAAAGTAGGAATGATCTATAACAGTCCTTTTCGAAAAGACAAAAATCCATCATTTGGGATCTTTTATAGTAAAAGAACGAATCAATTACTTTTTAAAGATCATGGAACAGGTGAATGTGGTAATGTAATTAAATTTGTTCAATTATATACAGGTATAACAAATTATCCTGATATCTTAAAAGACATAGTAAATCGTCTTAATATAAGTAATTCTACAAAATTAACTACAACACAATATAAACCACCTACAGAAACAGTAATAGGTATAGTAAGACAAAACTTTACTGAAACTGATAAAAAATATTGGTCACAATTCAATATCGATATCAATACTTTAAAGAAATTTAATGTATTTAGCATTAAATATTATTTATGTAATGGTGTCGTAAAAGGTATTTATAAAGATACCAATCCGATGTATGCATATAAAGTTTATAATAACTTTAAAATATATCGTCCTTTAGGAGATAAATACACAAAATGGAGAAATAATTTGACAGAATACGACATCCAAGGCTATGAGCAGCTACCTCAAAAAGGTGATACATTAATTATCACAAAGTCCATGAAAGATGTCATGTGTTTGTACAAAATGGGAATTCCCGCAATTTCTCCATCATCAGAAAGTACATTTATTCCAGACAAATGTCTAGAAGAGCTTAAAACGCGTTTTAAGCGTATTTTAATACTTTTTGATAGAGATGTAGCTGGTATTAAATATCTTCGAAAAATAAGCAAAAAAACAGGTTTAGAACCATTGTTAATAAATAAGAAATTTAACGCTAAAGATGTATCTGACGCAATTAAATTAAATGGTTTCGAAACAATTAAAAATTGGATTAAAACCGAATTAAAATTATGAAAACATTTAAATCTTTGTTCAGTTCCTTTTTTAAAGGACTTATTTCAGTATTTTCAAATATCTTGAAATTAGTTTCGATCATCTATGCAATACCAGGTATTCTAATTTCAATGATTACTGCATTTCTTGACGGTAAATGGGACGAATTTAAAGAAAAATTTAAATTTACCAAAGAATTTTATAAATTCATGATAGAATATGGCGTCAAACGTAATAAAGTTATTTACGCCGTAAGTAGTGAAAAGATTTATACTGAAGATAATTCGGCAAGTATTGAATTTACAAGAGAACGTATTTTATGAAAAAATTAAAAACATAGAAAACTAATCGCGGTGGTACAAAAATCGAATATGATGGTATTAAATTTAGATCTAAACTAGAAGCATACTGTCATAAGAAATTAAAAGAAGCACATATCTTTGCCGAATATGAACAACATAGATATGTGCTTTTACCAAGCTTTAAGTTTAACAACAAAACTGTACGAGCGATAACATATTTACCAGATTTTGTAGGTAAAGATTTTGTTATTGAATGTAAAGGATATGCTAATGAAAGCTTTCCTTTAAGAGAAAAATTATTTAAGTATTATCTTACTAATAATGAACCGAATACGAATTATTATTTAGTAAGAACACAAAAACAAGTCGATGAATTAATCGACGTCTTAAAACATTAACGATATGGAAAAGAATGCAGAATTTGTCAAATCAGGTAGCAGAATATTACCAAAACCAAATGGAACCGATTACAATCTCATTAACGGAAAAGCATACGACTTAAAATGGGATGATTGGAGTGATATGGCTTATTTGGCTGAAAACGGTGAACTAAATTTACCGTCTAAAATCTATGAACTCAATGAAGATAAAATCTTCAAAAAACGAGTATTGAATAATTTTAACAATCATGAAAATAGCATTGGAGTAATGCTAGCTGGTACTAAAGGTACTGGTAAAACTATGCTTGCTAAAGTTATTGCAAAAGAATCAAATCTTCCTATCATTATTGTTGACTCACTATTCCCAACAAATCGGTTAATTGGATTTTTTAAGCAATTCTCCACACCGGTATGTGTAATTTTCGATGAAATCGAAAAGAACTTTAATACTGGACGTATGCTTGATTTCTTAGATGGTGTTGAAAAGACAACTAAGAAATTAGTATTGATGACTTGTAATGAACTTGATAAAGTATCTGAATACTTACAAGATCGTTGCTCTCGTATTCGTTATGTACGAAAGTATGGTATTAATGACAATCTTGCGTTCTTACCAATGCTTATCGAAAATAAAGAAATTAAGAATGCTGAAATTGTTCGTAAATTCGTAGAAAAACGATTTAAATTACCTTCTATTGATAATATGAACGCATTCCTAAACGAAGTAAAAGATTTGGAAGATGAAGATATTAGTCTTGATGATATCGTAAAATACATGAATATCAATACTTATCCTCCTAAACAATCTTCTACAGAATCAACATCTGAAGAAATCGAAACCAATTCGGATGATTTTAACGAATACAATCTGGAAGAAGATCTAAAATGTGCAGCTTAATTATGAAAATCTGTGGAATTAGTGATATTCATGGTAATTTATTAGACAACGTCCCCGAATGCGATGTATTATGCATCGCAGGGGACGTAATTACCTTAAATGCTCAAAGAAAATTTGATGCATCGGAACATTGGTGGAAAAACAGATTTGTTCCTTGGATAATGAAATTACCATGTAAAAAAGTATTAGTAGTTCCAGGTAATCACGATATCTATCTTGAACATCTTTATAATGAAGATAAATGGGAAGCATTTTGTGATTACATGTCTATTAATACAGAAGGAAAACTACATTTCCTTATTGACCAATCTTTTGAATATCAAGGAGTAACATTTTATGGAACTCCGTGGATTGATCCTATTCAATTTCAAGAAGATAAATGGGCTTTCCAAGTAAAAAGCTACAAGGAAAATAACCCATACTCTAAAATACCAAAATGCGATGTTCTTATTACTCATGATTCTCCGTTTAAGAATAAACAACTTAATCTAAATACTAAAAATAAATGCTGTTACCATCTATTTGGTCATTGGCATGATGGAGAAGAAGATTTTTTAGATGGAAAATTTAATTGTTCCAGATTAAACAATTTTTATTCTTTTAAAAAAGATTTTGTATATCCAACTATAAATATCGAAACTATGGAAAAAACCAAATACGAAATATTAGAAGAATTTACAGAAAAGATAAAAGAATTATCTAAAGAATATTTTAAAGTATTCAACGCTGTAACTAGTGAAGATTTAAGTACAGAATTTAACGGTAAAATCGATGAAATTCTTATTAATTTTTTAGATAATCCGCAAGATACAGAAGATGAAATTCCTTGGACAGAATCATCTATGATTAACGAATTTGAAGAACCTCAAATCGATATTGATGATGAACGCAAATAAAATGGATATCTCTATTCCTTACTATGAAGATAACTCGCGTATCAGTAACAGCGCAATAGGATGGTTCATGAAAAACGGACCATTATACCTTAAAAACATGCTAGATGGTAAAGAGGAAGGAATAACCGGAACATTTCTTGAAAAAGGTACGATGATCCATGAATATATACTTCAACCAGAAGAATTCTGGAAAGATTATATTATTCTTGATTTCACAATACCAAAAGTAAAACAACAAAAAGATTTATTAGAATTATATACAAAAGAAAAACTAATAAATCCTTTTGCAACAGAAAATGATTTATTATTAAAAAGTTATAATAGTGCTTATAGTAATAGTAAATCTGACGATAAAAAAATTCAAGAAGCCAAAGAATTAGTAGAAACATATGCAGATTATATTAAATATCTTCAAACAAAAGATGATAAGAAGATAATATCGTTTGCAGATCTACAAACTCTTAAAAAAATAAAAGCCAATATAGAAGAACATAAAAAAGCAAATGAACTACTATATGGCTTATCCAATACATATGAATGTCATAATGAATTTCATATAAATTGGGAAGTACCTAAATATAAAGTAAAATGTAAATCTTTGTTAGACAGAGTATGTTTTGATCATGTCAATAAGAAGATAATTCTAATTGACTTAAAAACTACTCCAAACGTTTATAATTTCAAACATTCTGTAGAAGAATTTGATTATTATAGACAAATCGCTTACTATGGCTTAGCGATACAATGGTATATGCAAGAAGTATTAAACTTAAATTCAGAAGAATATGACTTTGAAGCATATATTATAGCCATTGGAAAAGACAAAGACAATCAAATACGTGTTTTTAACATGTACGACGATAGTATCATACGAAATAAAGTTGACCAAATATCAGATTGTCTCAAAGAAATATCGTATCATATCAACTCAGGTCAATGGGATCATACTCGTAGTTACTACGAAAATGATGGAGTTGAAGAATTATGATTATTGGAAACAGAACATTATCTACACGATATATATTACCTTTCTTATTTACTGATAAGAAATATTTTACCGATAAATATTCGTTTATAAACACTTATATTCAAGATATAAACAGACCTTATTTAGAAGATAAAATATTTATAGTATTTGAATACGATCCTAAAGTATACAGTGAAGTAAATAATGAAATGACATCAAATAGTTATTATTTTACAAAATACGATCTACATATGAATAATAAATATTATATAGAATATGTATTTGTTATTCCACCAAAATATAATATTACAATAAAGAATATAATTGATGGGAAATTTAATTATATTTCTGCCGAATGTAAAATAAATATTATATCTTTTTGGGGAAATATGGATCTTAGTTATTTAAAAGATCTATTAAAAAATCCTAAAGATCTATTAGATATAATATCTTTAGAAGAAAGAAATGAAATAATAACTGAAGAAGATTATTACAATTACGATTATCATCAATTGATACGTAAATTTATACAATGAGCATAATAAAAGCCGTAGCGTCTGTGAAGATACTACGGCTTATTTTTATTTATCCAATTGTGTATTAAGATATTCCCATTTAGTTCTAACATCTCGCGATTCCCAAACACCTCTTAATCCTGGAACAGATTTTATTAATGTTCTCTACCATCGTTCCATTCCTTTATAAGGTCCTTTTTTAATCTCTTTAAAGTTATTTTCAAAACTAATAGGATCAAATAACTTAATCATATTAGTTACATTCTCTACTGGAGCTATAGCTGCAGAAGGAGATTTAATTTGGTTAAAGAAGTCAAAAGGATTATATTCAGCAAATTCTTCAAATCTAACAGCTGCAAAAACATATCCTATTATCTATTTTAACCAATTCTTTTTATCTTTATCAGCTTCTGGTTCGAGATATAAGCTTATCAACAAATACTACATTAAGATCAGTCCTAATTGAATTGCAGTTCTCTTGAAATTATATACTTGAACACTTTCCAATCTATTTTTACTTTTTAAATTTGGATTTTTAAGAACAACAGCTACCAAATCTCTAGCATAATGCCACAAAACTTTAAAAGCTGATGTATATTTTGCTTCATAATAATCTTCTATATAAGGATTATATTGTAATTCAGCAAATAAATTATCATCCAAATTTCGAATAAAGAAAGATCTATGCATAATAACACAAGCACCTACAGCATTTGTCATAAATTTTGTTTTATCTTCCTAAGAAAGAACACCGTCTATTCGGTTAGTTATAAATCTACATGTATTTATTACAGAATTCTATAGATTTGTATTATTAATTATATTTGCATATTTTTCGTATTCAGGCTTAATAACAAGTACTCCATTCTTAACAGTATATACATCTAATAAACTAAATGTATTTATGTTTTTAAATGCTTTACTTCCTTCTTTCCAATTATCGTTATGATATTTTCTTATATAAGCTCTTTTAGACATAAAATTATTTTCAGAAGGTATATACATATAATCACTGTAAATTGATTCTACAATAGGGGCTTTAACCATCCAATCTGTTGCAGACCATCCACCCCAAATTATATATTTCTTTAAAGTTCGTATAAAACGATTATACTATAAACCGTCTATTTTATTTTGAATATCTCTTGCAATACCTGCATTTTCCATTAAAGCTAATGTTAAAGTATTATGTTTTTTATCACCTAAATGATATAACATTTTAGGAATTGAAAATATTTGTCTAAATAACGCATGATAATAATCATTAATACTAAAATATCTACCAGATAATGCTTCTATTAAAGATTTATGTAAGCCTTGTAATTGAGCTTTCATTATAGCTGGAATATTCCATGACAAGTTTGATGCAGAAGCATAATTCTTTATACGATTAAATAGTTTAGTATAAGATATTACCAACTTATCACTTATTCTACCTAATGCAGGTTGCTATTTTTGACCATATAATTGAATATCATAAAAATCATTTAATTTTTGATATAATCTAGTACGTTTACCTTCTATTTTTTGTTGAGATCCTGTAAATCTATTTCTTATCGTTACTCTACGTTGTCCCATTTGTTCTCCTAATACTTCAAAAGTAGAAGCATTTTCATTTTTTAATCTGTAATTTTCAGCCATTCTTGAATATTCTGTTAACATACCTACTAAATTTCTAGATATATTTTCAGGATTTTCCAAATCTTGAATATAATGAGTAGAAGCAAATTTAACTTGACTACCGTCCGGTCTCTAAGTAAATGTATCTAAATTATAATCAGAATCATCTGACCTTACTATTAAATTATCAACATTATATTTTATAATACCTTTCCAAAATTTATTACCTCTACAAGAGAAATCAACAATATCTCCTGTCATTTGTGGTAATTTATAATTAGATCTGTTATTCAAGAATGGTATTTTATCATTAGCTTCTTGAAGAGTATTATAAATCAAATTATAGATATCTATTTTTTCTTCGGTATTGGTAGCTTTTTGATATTCTTTTGAATTATCGTATAATTCTTTCTTCGGTTGATAATATTCTGGATTATTAAAATCATAATTAGGATTAATTAAAGCAGAATCTTTATCTAATTCTTGATTCATTCTACTTAATCTAATTCTGATATATTTATCATCTTTTGGAATAGTTATTTTATAGTAAGATACTGGTTCATCTTCTCCTCTACTATTAGTATAATGAGACATTTTATACCATTCATCATAAGCTTTTCCACCTTTTGCTTCAGCTTCTTTCTTATCACGCTCATATTCTTCAGTAACCATCATCTTGGCTATTTTTCCAAAATTAGATTTCTCATTGAGTGTTTTATATTTATTTCTGATATCTTGTAATTTTTGATCTATTTCTTTAATACGTTTCTTAACATCTATACTTAATTGATAAGCATCGGTTTTTGGTATCAAATTATTTCTACCAAGTCTCATTAATTTTCTACGTTCATCCATTAAAGATTTATATTTGTCTTGATCTTCTCCAGCATTAAAATCTTTTTTTAATTGTTTGTAGAATTCTTCTGTATACTCATAACTAATATTTCTTTGTACCCATTTATTAAATAATTCTGGAGATAATTTTTTTTCTTTTTGTTTTATTATCTTTTCTACTTCTTCAGATGTCATTGATAACGATTTGATTTTACCAGATCCAAGATTATCATAAAAATTAGTTAGATCTTCAGCAATATCACGGTCTTCTCCTTTCTTTAGAGAACCATCAAAATTATAAATATTAGACATATTTCTTTTTAACAAATATAATCCGTTAAGATTTCTCCAAGATTTATCATCAAGTTCTTCAAGATGTACCCCATCTGATCTTGTTATAGATTGTATAATTGATTGAATTTCTCCATTTAATGATTTCAATTTTAATTGTGTAACAGATTTTAGATTACTATATTGTTTATAATATTCTGGTTTAAATCTGCGTTCACAATGTTTTGATAACCATTCTTCTCGTTCTCTAGAATATTCTTTAAATTCGTCTTCATTTAAAGTATATACATTACCATCAATTACACCATACTTGGCATTTAATTCAGACATAAAATCATTCTTATCTCTAAAGAATTGACCGTATTTTCTATCTCTTATTAAATAACCAGTTGTTTTACCGTCATTATCTTTTTCAAAATATAATAGTTGATCTTTTCTATCAATTTTATCAAATTCTCTTATAAGATTCTATGCTTTTTCATTTACGAATGTTTGAACATTATTATTTAAATCTGCCATCATTCGATAAGTGATTCGCGTTATAGTATCTTTTAAAGACATTGTCGGTCTTAAAATAAGTGTAAAATAATTTATATCGCCTTCACCAGAATTTAAAGAATTTTGTATATAATCTTCTATATCTTTAGTATCAAAACCAAATACTTCTCCTTGTTCTTTTAAGATTTGAGCAGCTCTATTTCTAAGTATATAACTATACATACCTTGAATTTCGTTATATGCTCTATTTATCAAATCCATATCAATAGCAATAGTATTTCTTTGTTTTTCAGGTAATTCATCAAAATAACCTTGTAATAGCAATTCTTTATCTATTGTTTGACACATCGGACCGTAAAAATCTAAGAAGTCTGATTTAAAATTAATCAAATCATCATTACTTAATAAACTATTATCGAATTTAGCTTTACGCATCAAATCCAAAACAGGTTTAAATTGTTTAGATGCTTCGCTTATAAAATCAGTTGTTATTAATATATTATCTTCTTTTAAGAAAGCCGTATCATACTTATCTATAGTCTATTGTAATTTAGTTAATACGATAGGTGATTTACCTCTACTACGTAAAGCTTTCTCACTAGCTTTTAAACCAGCCAAAATATCCTTAGCTATCTACTTTGCATTTTCATTAATATACATTAAATTAATATCTTTAGCATCATATTTAAGTAAACCATCACCGTAGTTATCAAATCTACTATCCGTATGATGATTATCTATAATATTAGATATTTCATTGATTAATGTATTTACTTTATCATTGTTCTTAGATTCTAGTTTTGAAGATAATTTATTTAATTTTAAAGCCTTTAATAATTTTGTTAATAATCTTTTCCACAAAGAAGTATTTTTCTTTAATACTAAATCTCTGAAAGAATGATTTGTATATAATTCTGATATAAATTCTAAAGGACTATTTAACCCATAATATAAAGGATGTTTTAATTGATTCTTTGTAGGATTTATTTTATTTTTAATTTTATTAAATAAATCATCTATATCTTGTTTGAATATATTATTGTTATTATATTCATTTACAGTAAAATGATGCAATAATTCATGTAATATTATTCTACCAATATCTTTATTAGTATAAGTATTGAATATTAAAGGATTAATATAAACTTTTTTGCTTTTAGCATCATAAGCTGCATCATATCCTTTATTATCATTATCTAATATAAATTGAACAGAGTCATCTAATTTATTGTAAATATTATTAGCTATTTCAATAGAATCTTCTTCAAAGAAATTATTAAGTAACATGTTCTATAAAGATTCTTTACCTGGTTGATTTTCTTTAAAGAATACTATGTTTCTACTTTCTTCTCCATCAATTCTATTTATTTTTGAATCAACAGCATATTGATAGATGTTATTATTATCCTATGAATAAGTACCACGATTGTCTACAGATTTTATTTGATTTGGATCAAAGAAATAATATACATCTGTATCAAGAGGGTCTCTTGTATTTTTTATAACTCCCCCATCTTTATCTTCTTGTAAAGCATCAGATATTCTTTTAGCATAACTAACAACTCTATATTCTTTATTTTTATCATCATCTATTTTGGGATTTCTTATATTTAAAAATATAGATTTTATATGAGGATTAATTTTAAGAAGCAATTTATCTTCTATTTTATTTACTTCTTCTTCATATAATTTAGCTTGTTTAGGATATTTTTTAGCAAATTCAGGAATAGTAAGTAAAGATAAATTATATCCTTTGCCATATTCATTCTTTAATTCTTCTATTTGAAATAAAGGATTATTCCATAATTCTTCTTCTCTTTTATAAATTGCATATTGAACTTCATCTTGATTTTCTTGAAGTTGGTATTCAAAAACATCAAAAACTTCTTCAGAACCATCTTTTCCTGTAAATGATTGAAATCTTTCTGAATCAGGTACTAAATATTTTTCTGCATTTTTAATATTAGAAGCAGCAAAAAAAGCTAAGTTTGCACTTTTAGCTTTAGTATAACTACCTCTTTTATCTTTACTAAATGTGTTAAACTCAAAATTAGTACCATGATAAACAATCAAAGGTTCACCATTTTCATCTACTACTTTAGATACGTTTTCTTTATCCTCAGATAACCAATCACCGAACCAATTTCTAAAACTAGGAGAATAAGTCTTAGCTTTTGCAATAATAGCAGATCTTCTATCTCCTTTATAATATTCCAATAAATCTGAAAATAGTTTAGACTATGCCCCATTAGGAGCATAATCTAAGCTATAACCATTATTATACGACCATACGTAATACGCCGTATTTTCACCGAGTACATTTGATAATTCTTCAAACTACTCTTTAACTTCTTTATTTTTAAAATTTGGACAAATTACTTTCATACCGTTTTACCTTTACAAAAATCTGCTATTAATTTACCTTCATTATTCATTTCATTCGTTGCATTTCGATCAAAAGTAGAAAATCTACTAAGGAAACTATTGCTTTGTTTAGATTCCTATTGTACTGTTGATTGCTATTCTGAAACATTCTATATACCATTAACATAATTATTTAATTCTATTAATTTAGAATATAAATATTCGTATAATTTTGGAGTTCTATTTTTACTAATATTTGCAATTCTAGAATTAAAGAATCCATCTCCAGAAGGAACAACGATATTATCGAAATCACCACTATCCCATAATAATTTAATATCATTAATTTCTTCATCAAGAACGTTTTTAAATTCTGTTAAATCTTTATCGTTCCATCTAGCTTCATTTACAGTCATATTTTTATGATTTCTATAAAAATATCTCATTGTACTAATAGGAGCAGCATTATCCAAACCTCTGATTACAGCAGTTGTAGGATTTTTATTACTACCATACCCACCATTACCGTATTTATCTTTATACCAACCATCATTGATTTGAGCACCACCAGATGTTCTATCAGTATTATCGGTAAAGATATATAAAGTACGAGGATTAGATTCAACAGTTCGTCTATTATAATTCGTAGTTGCTCTACTTATTTTATTAATAGGCTTATTATTAGATTCTTTTTGTTCTATCTGCATATCTCGGTTTTCAATAACAGATTCATTTATATTGTTACTTGTAACAATATAAACATCTTCTTTAGCTCTACTAACGGCTACATATTTCAATTGTTGAGCAACTTTTTCATCGAAAACATTTACTGTATCTGCATAGAACATAATCTTATTATATGTACCTCCTTGAGATTTATGTACTGTATGAGAATATCCGTAATCTAATGTTTTACGTATTTTCAATGCATTACCAGATGTTACGTTTTTCATTAAGATTGTATTCTTTTTAACATTAGATAATATTCTTTGCGCAAATCCTATTTGATCATACATATGACTATTAAATAAATCACGTATATATCTAATTAGATATTCTATAGTATCGGTTATTTGTTTTAATTTTTGATCAGAAATATTATTATCAAGAACAAATACTTTTTCAGATAATTCTCCAGTCATAGCATTTCTAAGTACAACTTCGTATCCTTCTACTTCTAATGTTTTTCCGTCTAAAACGCTAATTTGATTTATTTTCTTTTCTGATACTTCATCTGCAACATAATCGATACTGTTTCTAATCAATTCTGAATCTCCGTTTGAAATATTATCGTAACCCATTAATAATTCGCCAACTTCTATTTGTTTAGCATTATCTCCATAGATTTGTTTACGAACTCTAATATTTGCTTCTTCTACTTTTGCATTTGTAGCACTAAGTATTCTGAAGTATAATGGATTATTTTTATATTCATCAGAAGATACAATATCGTTAATAACCTGATCGATCCTTTCAGAATTAGTCTTTATATATTCTACACCATGACCATTTTTAATTTGTGTAGTATATGATAAATCTTTTCCTTCTCTTAAAGCTGTAGATTCTGCTAATATCGGATTATCTCCAGTTCTTTCAACTTTAGTTAATTCTACTTTTGATTTTGTATTTCTAAATACGGGAGATATATCTTTATCTTTTACAGGAGATAATTGAGCTTTATCACCCATGTATATGATATAAATACCGTATTGCTTTTTAAAATCTTCTATAAAATTATATAAAGTTTCACTAACCATTGATGATTCATCTATTATAAGAAAATCACCAGGATTTATTTTTGGACTTCTGACTTGTTCAGATTTCATCTTTCTTAAATCGTATTGTCCGTTTTCTAAATCTACTAGAGGTGATAATCCAAAAATAGAGTGCAATGTTTTAATGTTCGCTTCAGGATTATTCATTCTAGTTACAGCATTTGCTCTATGAGTAGGAGAACTAAATACAGGTACAATTCCATTTGCTTTCAACCATTTATTGAATATACCAATCATTGTGGTTTTACCTGTACCAGCATAACCGGAAATAGTAATACTATTATCGTATTTATTTGGATTTTTAGCAAAATCTTCCAATATACTTAGCATATTTTTCTATTGATCATTCAATTCAAAAGGAATGTTTACAGTAAATCCATCAGTAAAAGTATACGAATTTGAATAATTTTGTTCATCTTCATTTACTTCAATAGCGTTAACATCGATTAACGGATTAATTTTATCAGAAACAACTGTTTTTCTTTCATTAGGTAATGCTACATCGTTACTTTCCAAATCAACATTATCGAGAATATTAACAATGTTGTTTATCAACGATCTTGTTACATGTTCATAATCATATACAAATTGTATATTATCTATGATATCTTTCCAATTTTTGAATCTATTTGGATTTGAATTCTTCTATAGTACTTCTGATAAAGTTTTAGAATTAATATATTGATCATTGAAAGCTTCTGGTAAATTATTGAAATCAAAAGCAGAATCCGTATATTGATCATACTCTTTTACAATTCTACCAGAATCATTTACACCTTTCTTTGATGTTAATACATATATTGGTTTAACTCCTTTTTTATCTTCATAAGTACCAATAAATCGATATAACAACGTACCTTCTGGAGTAGATTTATCTAATACAATTTTGAAATAAGGAGTATATACATCCTGCTTATTACTATTTTTACCAATTGGCGATTTTCTAGGCATTATGATTAAAGGATAATACTTATTTACATTTGGTAATTTATTAGAAGATAATAATTGCGGGAACGCATCAACTTCTTCCATTTCATTAGTAATAGAACTGTATTTAGTTGCTTTATGTATAAGAGGACTTACTATTTTATCGTTCTTCCAATTATTTTTAAAGAAATCATCATAATTAATATTATCTTCAGTGAAATTTCTTACAGCATCGCGCATATATTCATTATATCCGCTATCTTTAATTAATCTCAATGGAGCTATATTAAATATACTATTTCTACCAGCAATACCAGCAGATGTTGCTAATTGATAATAGAATAAATCATTACCGAATTTACGAATTTCTTCATAAGGTGAATCAAGCAATTCCTCCCAGTATATAGAAAGAGTATTTTTTAAATATTTATCACCATCAGATATTCTATTTCTAGTTATTATTTCAGGAGCATTATATTTATCAGTACTCATTTTTACTAACGTACCAAGATGATTTAATAATCTATTAGAAATCTTACCGTCTTGTGTTAGCATTTCAGGATATTTACCATTATATATATCAGTCTTAATCTTAGCTAATCTCTTAGCCATACTATTAGGACCATAAAACATTTCAACAAGATTTATATCTTTATCTTCTAAGAATCTTCTACGAATAGAACCTTCTAATTCATTAGATATTGTTTTATTTAAAACTTGATCGTTAGTATCTATTCTATTTATCATAGAAAGTATTTTACTAACAGATGTTTTAAATTGTGTTTTACTTCTAAGCAACATATCTGAGAATATTTCTGCAGGAGTAACAACACCATTTATAAGTTTTGTTCTCAAGAAAGTACTATTATAATATTCGATCAAATCATCTTTATCAAATAAAGCAGAATTTAATATCAAACTCTTTAAACGATATTGAAATCTATCTTGTTCTATAAAATTATTACCGTATCTCTTAGTATCAATCTGTGATAATTGTACTAATTTCGACATATCCTGTGCAAGTTCATTAAGTCTAACAAATACTTCAGATATTAATAATTGCTTTTTATAATATTCTACTTTTTCAGATGCAGATAAATTATCAAAATTCTATCCTTGTTGTAGTAATTCAATCAAATTATCTCTCTTCAAAAGATTTGAAGCAACATCATTAAAACTTACACTAATATCTCTATATGCGATAATATTGTTCTTAGAATCATAATTCAATTCAATATTCGTATTAGAATCTTTACATGCTTGTTCATATAATTTATAATATTTATTTCTTACGTTATTTACAGCTTTTTGCGAACTAGAATCATCTACACCATATATACCTGAAGATGCTCCGTAAGCAACTGCCATATCTTTTAATATTTGTTGAGGTAAGAAATAGAATGTAGATTTTCCATATCCTACTCGTAATAAGAAATTACATATATTATAAGTATATTGTCTTACATTTAATCGAATAACATACGGATCTTTTGCAACGTCAACGTGTGCATTAATCATTGCAGAAATCCAATCCAAAATTCTAATACTTTCATCTTTAACAAGTATCGGAGTATTGTTTTTATCAACTTGTATTCTACCTTTTTTATCTCTCTTATATACTATTTCTTCTTTACTATTTATTCCATCAAGACCATCAAACCCTAAAGCAAAAAGTAAAGAATCATGGTTAAATCTTAAATGAGATAATTGCGTCAATATATGATTTTTATTATTTAACGCAAATGGTCCGATACCAGTTTTACCACCAGAATATTCGTATTTCTTATTCATTTGATATGTTGGTGATAATTCCTTGAATGGAACGATATTACCTTTTTTAACTTCACCATCTACAATAGGTAATATTTCATCTTTGATAATTCCTGTAACTTTATCCAACGGTAATCTTGTTTGATCTACAGTTTTCTTATCTACGAGTACTGTTAAGTAAGTATCGAGAAGTAAGTTTTCATTAGCTTCTCTACTATTTGCTTCATATACATTTGTAGGATTACCTAAATCATTTAACCATTTATTATAAAGCTTCATCGTAGCTTCATAACCTCTATCTGATTCTTCAAACGTACCTCCCGTTTCTTCAATATATTTTCTATGCAAATATTGTTCGAATCCTTCTTCTACAATAGAACCATCTTCAAGTATTTCTCTTTTAAGATCTTTAAATTCTATTATATTTCCTTCTTTATCAAAATTATATCTTGCAATAAACAATTTATCAATCGTTTGTACCCTCGGTTTCCCGATATTTCTAGGGACTAGACTATATCTTCATCTTGATGATGCTCCCAGTTTCGCTTTTTAGCTACTCAACGCTTCTTGTGCGTTGGCTCAGATCGTATTCTATTTTATGTTTCATTGAAGGAACTTGTTCAACATATGGTTTTACTATATTTATAAATTTTATTCCTTCTTTTGTTCCACAGCATAAAGAATAACTATTTTCTTTTTTGCCTTCATGAAACATATAAAATTGAACATTCCAAACTTCTTTAAAATAATCTATTATTATCTATAATTCTTCTTTAGGTAAGCATGTTGCAATTTTAATATAAAATCCATGAACTATATTTTTAGTTTTTCTATAATTTATATGCCCATCATCCATATACCATATTGCAATTTCTTTAGCACTTAATCTATTAAGCAATTTTCTATTTCCTAACTTCTTATAAGGTTTGTAAAAAATTCTTCTAAGAACTTTTATAAATGGAATAATATTTAATTGAGAATAATATACCATTTTTCCAGTATTAAATCCTTTTGCGCTAATATATTTTTTTATTCCATTATTTCGCAATCCTGCTTCGTTCAACTGTTTTATTTTCCATTTCAAATAATCTAATTGTTCTTCACAGTGCGAAAGTTTAAATACATAGTTATTACTTATTGTGCCATCTCCTAAAAGAAGACCTATTAATAAATTTCTAGATTCTTTTGTTATTTTTGTTTTCATATTGCTATCCATTAAGGAAGCGTTCGTTGAGCATTAGTCGTTGAACCTTCCGATTAGTTATATAGATAATAACGTATCGGCTTGGCTGCTGATTATCCAATCTTTAACATTGTTACCACTTATCTATAGCGGTAGTCATAAGCTCTAAGGAGTTTCCAGCAATTAAAGGAGTTTTACTTCAACTATTTCATTCAATCGAAGTCAGAACCTGTTTGTGTAGTAAATTCATCAGGTAATACAATCATATCACCAACATTACTTGGTAATACATCTTTAATTCTTATACCTGCAATAGAAGAAAGACCCTGAGTAGGAATACGATAACCAATTGCTGTAGGGATTGCATTGTCTCCAATAATTCTATGCTCTATCAACCATTTCTTAGCTTCAGTAAAACTAATTTTATCGAAATTAGGAATTACAGATCTAAATAAGTTAATAGATATAATAGCATCCATGCTACCATCAGGATTAATATTTACCAATCTCTTACCCCCAGCAATAGCATTACTACCTACAGTTTTAATAGATTTGAAACCAAAAGAAGACATCTGAATAAATGCACCACCCGGTAATTCCAAATCAATTGCTTTTTTATTTATTCTAGATATTACTTTAGTTTCTACCCATTTACTATCTGGTAAAGCAGATAAGGATACTTCAAAATCATTAGTATCTTCATTATATTTCAAAGCATCTTCCATATTCTTACCCATATTAGATGCTTTTGCTTCTTGTACTAGAGATTCTGATGTTTTCTTTAAATCTAATTTACCATCAGTAGTATATTCATTTATTACTTGTTGTATACCTTTATTAGATATTGCATTTATAGTACCAAATAAATTTTGTTTTAATCTAGCACCAGAAATTTTCTTTTCACCATTTCCATATAATCTATCTTCTTTAAGATTTGAAACAGCTACTGTTGATACCTGAGTACCAAACAATGTTCTATCATGAGTATGTGGATCAGTAATCAACTGACGTCTAAGATTTCTAAAATATTGAGTAGTAGTATGAATATTAGTCATATCATTTATAGAATTATTAGTATAATCTTTATAAAAATTATGACCACCCTCAATACCTACTTTTACAGCAGATTCAAAAGCTATTTGATCAATAGGTTGTAATCCTTTATATTTACCGACAGCATTCATTCTATCGTATATTTCACGATTATCACCTGTAGCTAAAGCTTTAAACATTGGGAACATTGCCATTTTATTAAATACAGGAACGTTATATCCCAAATCAGCATTATAAGTATAACCAAAATAAGTTGTCTTTAACGCTTTAATTAAAGTCTTTAATGATTTTGCATATAGTTTTTTATCTGATAACCAATCAGTATCACTTTCAAGAATATTAAATGCTTCTTCTACTTCTGTAGACCATTCACCTAATCTTCTTACAATTTGTTGATACATTTCAGGTCTAATATATACGGCAGCATCAGCCTGATTTATATTACCTTTTGTTTTCTTACCATTTAAACCATACGCAGTAGCATCTTCTTCTGCTAATGTTTCAGCTAAAGCAAATATTTCAGGATATTGTTCTTTAGCTTTATTTTCATCTTTTAGAATTTCATCAACATATTCTTCAGATAGATTTTCTTTTTCTGTTAAAAGATTCAATAATCTATCGTATTTAAACAATTCTTTAATATAATCGTATTGAGCACTTGGTATTTCATTATCATTAAAAATTGCACAAGTATATGTCTAACGATTATTTAATTTACGATAAAGATTTTGTTTATTTGGATCATCTGTAATCCATTGTGTTCTAAGATTATCACCAGTAGAAAGAACTGCTCCCAAACGTTTGATTTTATCATCATCGTTTTTATAAAATGCAACATCACCTGTTATAATCTTTTCTGTTTCTAATACAGAAACATTTTGATTAATCATGTGATTACCAATCATTGTAAATATTGCATACTTTTCAGCATTTCTACTAATATTATCATTAACATTAGCTTTATAAACATTTACAAAATGTTGAAATACATCATTATCTAATAATTTATTTTTATATGTATTATCTTCTTTAGATATAATACCTAATTCTTCTACACTAGATAATTCTTGTTTTAATTCATATAACAGATTATTATTTATTTTATTTAATGTTTCTTCAGGATTTGTAAACAATCTTTCTCTGATATCTTCTAATACTGATCTTAACATTAAACTGCTTCTATGATTTTTATCAAATTTCAAAGCATTTTTAATTTGTTCATTTAAATCTACCCAAGTTTCTACACCATTAATATTAGCGTAATATCCTGTAAAGTGTCTAAATAAACCACCTTTTCCAGAAGTATGATAATTTTTAATAGGAGCTTTTACAGATGATAACGTATTATAATAATTTACAATGGCATTAAATTCATCTTCCCAAGCTTTATATAAATATCTTAAAGCTTCGTGATTAAATCTAAATTTCATTCTATTTCCATCTTGACGAATATCCATTTCTCGATTAAACAATTTTACTCCAGTTATTGTAAACCAAGTCTTTTTATCAGCCATTGTAGGGAATATAATATGGTTATTCCAAGTAAAAGCCATCTTAGACATATAATCTTCTATAGGAGATATTTCCAGATATCCTCTACCTCTATCACCATACTTATCTCCTTGGAAATTTAAATAAGTATTAAGTCTTAATTTGTTACCGTTGTTTGCAGCATTTAATATCAATGAATTTCTACAATAAGGATCATTATTTAATGATGCCATAGTATATTCATCGTTTTCATTAATCCATCTAAGTAAATCTGAAACATAGCAGTTTAATGTTTTAGTATATACTATATTATTATTAGGACCTAATACAGAAATATTAGTATCTTCAGGATGTGTTAATGATTGAGCATTAGCTAATATATTTACTATACTATTATTACCTAATCCGATAAATATATTATTTAATGATCTTACTTTTGGTACATTTTTCATGCTATATGTTACTTTACCACCTAACATAGATTGTAAAGTACCATTAAACAATTGATACAAAGAACCAGATTTTGTAGTACAAATTAAATCTTTAATATCTTTTGTTCTATTATCTTGATTTAATAAACTTTCAACAGTTACATCATCTACTAATATACCAATATTATTTAATATTTTAACTAATTCTTTTATATATAAAGTAGTATCTGTATTTGTGATTTGTTTATTATCGTTTACTTGTTTGAACAAATTATTAAATTCTTTGATAATATTAGAAATATTATTCTTATTTGGTACAGATTCATTTTCATTATGAATTACCATTTCAGAATTAAAGAATATGTCTGACCAAGTAGAAGGAAATATTCTTGCTGCTTTCTTATTAATACTATCTTTTACTTCAAACGTAGTATTACCTTTATTATCTGTATTATAATTTATTTCAATAAAGTTTTGATCTTGAGATTTAATAGTTTGTAATATCTATGTTTCAAGATTAGAATCTTTTATATTCAATAATTTACGATACAATGTTGCAAAGAATGGATTATGTCTACTTAATCTAGCACATCTACCAATAAGAGAAGTATTAGGATCTTTACCTAATTCGTTACTATAATTTTCTACAGTACTAAGATTCTGAATTATTTGACTATATGCTGTATCATAATCAACAATCATTGGTAAACCAGTAATGTTATTTCTTCTAGTTTTAACATCTTTTACGTTTACTCCATTTACTTCTCTATATTCATAATAAGAATCTTCAATAGTAGCAATAAACATTTTTACACTGGCTAATGCATTATTTTTCTTATCAAATTCAAAGCCAGCTTTATCATATTGATTAAAATCACCATTTTCGATTGATTCTCTTTCAGAATATTCACTATCATCTATTTTTCTAATACCCATTTGTTCTAATTTTGGTCTAAGATGATACATGAATACGTCAAATTTATCAATAATTTCATTGATTGCTTCTTTCTATTGCTCTGTAAATAATTTAGATTTAGAAATACTTTGTAAGAATAACTTTAATTTTCCTTCATTTAATTTATCAATATCTGATAACATTTTAACTCCATTAGATATAAATAACGCTGATTTCAAACTATCCAGAGTTGATTCAAAATCATAAGGAGTTGGAAAATGCTGTAAAGTAACATCATTATTAGGACCAACTTTATAATAAGCTCCCTTTTCATATGAATTTAAAAAGTCTTGTTTGGACTTTTCATCCATTTGATACTTTTTAAAATCACCATATTTGATCATATCAAATACTTGATTAAGAGTGGCACGATTAAGTTTTGGCCCAAATCCAAGAATATTTTTAATATTTCTGAATATTTTATTTATATAATAACGTAATGTATTTTCTTTATCATTTAGCATATAATCCATAAAACTATCTGCAATGGCTTCTTCAATTTGTTTATTATCCATATTAGCCATATTAGGATGTTGTTTTATAAATTCTTTATATAATCTATTACGAGTATCTTCATCAAGTAAAAGCAATGATACTCTATGCCATGCTTCATGATATTGCACACCTTCAATAGCCATATTAGATATAGCAATTCCATCTAACTTTGCTATACCGTATACAGCTTCTCCGTTTGCAAACTATTTAATTATACCGTCTACAATCTCGATATTATCATCAGATAAATTTAAAGTTTTCTTTAACCATTTTACTGCTTTTTTTGTATTTATCTTTTTATAATCTTCATCAGAAGATATTTTCATTCTTTTTGTAGGACCTTGTTCTTTATCAAAATCAACAGTAAAATTATCCAAACCAAGCATTATTCTTACTTCTTCAGAATCAACGTCAGTATACGGATCATAATTATCATTTTTTTCTTCTGTTTTTACTTCTTCTTTTATCGTAGGCTCAACAGGTTGATTATATTCTTCTTTAGAATCAGATGTTGAAAATTTAGATAAGAATGATCTTTGTTTTGGCTGTTCTTCAATAGGATGTAATATAATCGGATCACTAACGTATACAAAAGGACTAGTAAAGATTTGATCTTCAAGATTAGCTTTAAGTATTCCGTTTTTAATCATCCACGCTAAAGTAGTTAATCCGTTTGATGTTGATTTTAATGTTCCATTATTATCAGCTAATCCTACTTCTGTATAATCAATTTTTATTCCAGGAGCAATTTCTAACTCTTTAACGTTGTGAAATAACATATATTCTTTTATAGAAGATGGTAGAGGTTTCCATAAAAGATTTTTTTCTGTATTCCAATGTAAGTTATCTTGAATAAATCTAGCTACTCTTTCTTCTCCATCTTTATTTCTTAAAGACTATATTAATACTCTATCTTCTCCTAATTGAGCCCAATTTTCTTTATAATTAATATAAAATTGCTTATTCTTTAGGAAAGGATAACGATCATCATTTGTATCTACAAGAGTAGATTCTCCATAATGAAGCATTAATTGTTCTAAATCTTCAAAATATATTTCAGGATTTCCTGTTTCTCGATATAAGAACATTCTTGCTAAAAATCTAGATAGATCAGTAACATCTTCATCACTTTTACCAAATCGTAATTCATTTAATTGGATAGGTATTTCTTCTCCGTTCAAAGTATCTTCTGGTCTAGGATATATAAATATTTTTCCAGATCCACCTTTACCTTTTAATATCATACCATCTTTATCAGCAATTATAAAATTACCAACAACACCTTTACCTATACCGAATTTAATATCACTGTTATCAAGATCAAATAAAGTTGATGTATTAAGATTAAGACCTTTTATATCTAATAAATTTCTATTAATTGAAGATCTATTTATAACACCATTAGTCATACTTATATTCTTAAATTGAATTTCAGCATTAGGATCATTCAATTTAGCTTCAATTATAGTATTACGCAAAGATCTTAAATCTTCTAATTCTTTTTCTTCAAAATCAGTAATTTGTCTTCCATTATTTATATATAACATTTTTGCTCCATCTATCGTCTTAAATGAAGCAATATATTTCTTACCTTCTGGAGATTCTATTACGATTCTAATAGCAGCATTATCCCAAGTAGCTTTATTACTTGGATCATACTTTCCGTATTCATAATCAGCTGGTTCTACAAAAGCTGTTATTCTTGATTTTGATAAATTACCAGGAGTAGATAAATATTTATTTAATTCGCTTCCTTTTTCATATCCTTCTTTTAAAGCTGGAGTATTTTCAGAAGAATTATAAAACAATGTACCATAAACCAAACCTTTGTTAGCATTATCTGAATTTATATCATCATTAACTTCATCAGAATCTAAAGCTTTTGATAATTCTACTTGTTCTTCAGTAATAGGATTACTTACTTTATCATTATCAAATGTAACTTCTTTTGTTTCTGGAACAATCGGTTCCAAAGATTTATTTATATCTTCTTCAGTTGTTTTATTTTGTTCTATTTTCTATTCAACTTCTTCATCAGTAGATTCTGTATTATTTTGAGAATATTCTTCTGCAAAATCATTTTCATTTAATTTTTCATCAGAACCTTCATTATATCCATCGTAATCATTTACTTTTTCGTCATATTGACTAAATCTACTAAGAAAACTACGTGATGCTGGTTTTTCTTCATTTTGTTCTTCAACATCATTATTTGTAGTTTCTTTATTAGATTCTTCTTTTTGTTCAGGAGTAACTTTAGAATTTGCATCTTCTGTAGCATTTACATCTTTAACTTCTTTAGTTTCTTCTTTATCATCTGTAACTGTATTACTTTCAGATACTTCTGCAGAAGGTTGTTGTGATGTAGATTCTACAGCAGGTTCTTGAAAATCTTCATCTTCATTTACAGAAGATTCATTTTCAATAACTTCTTCTTCAGTAGAAGATTCTGCAGTATTATTATTTTGTTCAGAATCTTTATATTTCTAAATATCGTTTTTTAAAGTATTCTTATCATATAATATACTTGTATACTTATCTTTAGCTTTATTTAAAGTCCAATTAGTATACATGTTTTGAATAGTATATCTTTTTAACTCTTCAGAAGATGTATACAAATCGGTATCTTCGTTTAATAATTTCTTTAAATTATCGTTATTAGAATCGTTGATAATACTTTTAATATCATTTAATGATTGTTTTAATTGACTTTCTTTGATATAAAGATTATCTCTAAAATCTATAGAATTATCATTAGCATAAAGACTATTAAACGAATCAATTGTTTTGATATAATTTTGTATCGCTTCTAATTGTGTCTTAGTGCTTAAGTAAGTATTTACAATATCATAATAATTATTATCCAAATTATTTCTGTTAATAAAATCGTTTACATCTTTATTAATAGAATTAAATAATTCTGGAGATATTGGTTTATTTGCTTCAACCGCTTTTTTCAATTCATCATCATAATGTTTGATTAAAGCTGCACCAATTGCTTTATCTTCTTTATTAAGATTTTTAAGAACCTTATAATTATTAACAATATTATAAATATCTTCTATATTCTTTTTCTCATTATTTAAATCTTCAATAGTAAAACCATCAGGAATTTGCTGATCATTTATTTGTGTATCAACACCATCAAGAAATGCATCTTTACTATAGAATTTATTCATTGCATGTTTTGCATATTCTGAATATTTATATATATCTCCCTTACTAGATATATAATCTACCATAGTATTTCTAGCTAATTCCTAACCAGCAGAAAAAGATCTATAATTATTTGCAGCAGATATGGTTTGGGTAGAACCACCCATTAAGAAACCAATTGCTGCACCGACTTTAAAATTATTTACTAATTCTTCATCATTATCCAAAGCTGGATCACCAGAAACTCCTGCAATCGCAGCAATACCTTTTAATGCATCATATTGATTTTGAACAAATAATTTTGCAATATCAAAAGGATTATATAAATTAGTAGGATCTGATTCTTTATCTTTATTTATTTTACTACCAATAACATATTGAGTTGTTTCTTCAACACCTTCCATCAATGCAGAAGCTGTTACTCTTACAGCAGGATCTAATATATATTTTGATATTTTCTTTTTAGATGCTTTAGATAAAGAATTTCCAATTTTACTTTCAATTATTTTATCTAATACTTTTACTGTACCATTTACAGCTCTTTCAGGTAAATTTAATTTACCAAGTAATTGTCCAAAAGCTTTACCAGCACCAGGAATAATAATTGCACTCTATGCAACATCTGATAATGATAAAGCCATATTTCTATTATAAATATCTTGTAAATTCTTTTTACTAGTAGCTGTCAATCTATCTAATTCATCATTATTTAAAGCTATGTCGTAAGCTAACATATCTTCAAATACTTCATCATCGCTTCGATAATTTTCAGAATTTGGATCTTCTGAATATTCTTCACCTGTTAATTTTTGCAATTGTTCTCTACCAACTTTTGCAATATCACTAGTATTTATACCGTTTTTAGAAGCATATTCTAAAACATTCTATTTGTAATTATTGGATACTTCTTGTAAAGATTCTTGATTTCTAGCATATATATTTGCTGCTGTAGTAACTCCAGCACCAAGTATAGCAGCACCGCCGGCAATTAAATTACCATAAGCACCACCAGTATTTGCAATTGCTGCACTTGCCATATAATTCGCAGCAGCTTGTGTTGCAAAAGCTGAAAGATTAGCGCCAATAGAAGTAAAAGATGTACCCATACCTCTAGGTATTTGATACAACCAATCTTTACTTTCAAGCTCTTTCCATTCTTTACTTGGTTTATAAATATCATTTACTTTATGCATTAAATCTCTACCAGATTGTAAATCTTCGCTATTTTCAGCATTATCTTGCTCTAGTTCATTAATACCTTTACGTATAGCATCCAATCTTTCTAATCTAGATTTTTGTTTACCATACTTATCATAGTATTCATTACTACCAGCCATTTTACGATAATCGTCAAGCATAGATATATATACTTGTCTTGTAGCTTCAAAAGGAGCAGTTAACGCTTTTATTTCTTCAGTATTTCCATCATGAACAGCTTTATTTAATCTAATTTGAAGATCTTTCATATCTTGCTCTGTCTCCAAAAATTCTTTTTGGAAATGAAGATCGTTCAATTTTTTATTATTGAGCATCATTTTACCTGCTGGTGCATCAATAAATCCTTGTACAAAACCTTCGATTGTAGCAAAAGTCGGATCTAATATAGTCTTGAATTGATCTTTGACACCTACAAAAGGACTATTCACTGGATTTTTAGCTTCTTTAATAACTTCATCTGAAGATTTATTCCAGTATTCTGTTTGAGAATTATAAATATTATTTAATGCGTTGCGTAACTTCGTAATGAACCCGTTTTCTTCAGAATAATTATCCTCTTGTGTATCATCTACTTCGTATACAGGTTCTTCAGAAGTAGATTGCATATCATTACTTGCATATTCCTGAAGATTGTCTTGTTTACTTTCTTCAGGAATATTAGTATTTTCAATAGGATTTTCATCTATATCTGTTGGCAAATCAGTAACAATACCAGAATAATTGCTACTTTCAGGGGAATATGCCTAACGTCTAAGACTGTTAAGCATATCCTTTAAATTTTCATTACTGCTTACGCGATTCTAATTATTTTTCTTTGCCATATCTATGTATTATTAATCGTTATTATATGCATCTGATTGAACAGAAGGAAATTCTTCAGTGTATTCAATAGATCGTATATCATTTTTTAAAGCTTCTTGATTTAATTGTCTAGCACCAAGACCGCTCATTGGAATTTCATTACTTAAAGTTAGTTGCCAATATTTACTATCTGAAGTAGATGAAACATTTGTACTAGAACTAGTTTTATCAAAAGACGATTCATCTTCATCTTGATCGTAACTACCAGTTTTAGTAACTGTTTGAGATTTTGAATTTTTTCCAGGAACAATAATTTCTGTAGCATCTGCGTCTTTAAGATCATTATCCGTTAATCCTAATCTTTTTGCATCAGCATCAGATATTGCAACTTTTACTTCTAATGTGTTTAATCCAGGAATACTAACAATTCTATTAGATGATAATAGAATCATATTATTAAGAGCTCCAGATTTAATACTTTGTAATACTTTACTTCTTCTACTTTGTGTTGGTTCAAATCCAGCAACTCCTGCAATAACTCTAGACATCAAATTCATATTTTCTGCTCCAGATATAATCTTTCTTTTTCCAAGAGGAGTATCTACAGCTTCGGATGATAAATTAGGAATAGTAGTTTGCAATAATTCTTGATTCTTTCCACCGTTAACATTTATAGAATATCTGTTCAAGATATCATTAACTCCATTTTTAAGTTGTGTTGGATTAAGTTTTGTTTTTCCAGTAGCATCAACAGTTCCATATTCATCAAATATAAATCTAAATAATTTTCTAGGATCTGACTTAGTATAAAGATCTTTAGCTTGTTGCAAAGCGTGTTCTTTTACTTTAGGATCAGAACTTCTAAGATTATTAACAATATCAATATATTCTTTAGTATTTGTTAATTGATTTTCTTTAGATGCTAAAAAATTCTTTAAACCTGTTATTTCGATTTCATTAGTAAAATATAATAAATTATTTTTTTGATCTGTTTTACTGGCATTTTTAGCATTTGCTTTTTCTTGTAATAAAGAAAATGCATTAGCTTCTCTGTTAACTCTAGCAAATTCTCTACCTGCTTGATATATAGATCTAACAAATTGCCTATTTGCTTCTTCTTCTGTAAACCCTTGTTTCATTAAAGCCTTTATATGCATTTGCGCTTCAGGAGTATTATATATTGCAGATATATTATTACGTACTTGTTCATCTGTAATATCAGGTGATACACCGAAATAATCATATCCTCCTTGACTATATAAATAACCATCCTTCAAATTATCAACATAAGGCTTAACTAAATCTACTTCTGATTTATAAGCTAATGGAGACAAATCATTAAATATACCAGAACTAGACAAAGTATCATAATTCGTAAAGTCTACATCATGCCATAAAGGATTATATTTACCTTCTGCAGCTAATTTCATATTCATCTCTTGACGCTTTAACATATTATTTCTACTACTCTTTAAAGCGCTCAATTCTTCATACGGTAAACTGTTAATTAAATTATAAATGCTACTTCTTCCTTCTGGAGTTTTCAATAATTCTGGATTTCTAGCATACTGTTCTGCCACTTTAATAGCAGGTTTCATAGTAATGTCATACCATCTTTGTGTATCAACTGCAGATGGTGATTCAAATTCACTCCATTTCTAAACATAATCTGATAATTGTTTTTCAGCCTGTTGTCTCTAAGTATTATATTCTTTACCAATCGCGTATAATTCTTGAAATGGTATTGGAACATATTGACTAATATATTGACTATCTACAGGCGTACTAAATCGATTTACTGCCATATTCCTAATTTTTTATAAACTTCATTTAAAACATTTGTCTCTGCACCATATCCTAAGAAAGGTTTCATAAATTGCAATACTGCCTTATCTCTAGCTGTCTAACGCTTATCTTTAGACATTGTTTGTAGAGCTGTACCCAATTGAGAAAGACCTCTACGTCTTGTATTATCAAGGGCTGCACGATTCTGAGCATTTTCAACTGCAGCAGTATGTCTAGCATTAGTATCGAACTGAGCCCATTGATTATATATATTAGCATTTTGCATTGTCATTTGATTTTCGGCATTATTCTTCTGAGCATAAGCACTTGCAATTGCTCTATCTCTGTTAACTGCAGATTGTAAACCGTATGCCATATTAGCTCCAGTGTTAGGATTAATATTAGCCATATTGTATCGAGACATCGCATTACTTCTATTTATTTCTCGAAGCAACGGTTCAATATTATATTCTGTAGGACCATACTTTGGAGTATAGGTATAAGGAACAACAGATTCTCCTCTAGCTGATAAATTAGATAAAGGACCAATTAAGCCTGCTGCATCTCCTATAAGATCAGTCAACAAATTATAATTATTATTACTTTTTGAAATAGTTGTACGAGGTATTACAGGTAATTCTCCACTCATGGTATCTGCTTTTGTAGCAAATGATATTTTTCTTTGTTCTACTGGTTTTGATCCTGCTCTATTATCACCTGTATTATTAGCAAAAGGTTTTATACTAAAGTAATCATGTACTTGACCATAATTATGATCTTGAATATTCTTGATTACAGCATCTCTAAAAGACATTCCTTTACTTGTATTTTTAACAATCTGTGGAAGATTTCCTAATACTTTTTGAGCTTGCTGTAAATTACTTTCATTATCTAGGAAGTTACCTACATATCTTGCTGCTTGTTCATAAGCACCGTTGTTATCCCAATTATACCAAGAATCTCTTGTTTTAGAATGAACAATATTTGGATTATAATTAGGATTAACTGTAACATAATATGAAGGCATTTCTTGTCTCTATTCACTAGTAACAATAGGTTCTGGCATTATTTCTTCAGTACCTTCTACAAAACTATTATTTTTATTTTTCTTAATACTTCTACGCTTTTTCATATTTTCCTACATTTCAAGTAAAGCATCATAAGCTTGCTGAGCATTTCTTTCATTAAGCATATCACTATTCTTAGCAAATCTATCCTTTCCTTTACTTTTCTTTAAAGACATTATTTCTTTACCTTTCTCTGCAAATGTTTTATTCTCTCCAGGTACTTTCAATTTATCACTTAATACCTATGAACCTACTGGAACATTTACTAAATTACTATCTGTTGGTTTACCTCTTTCGGGTATTTCAGATATATCTCCATCTGGAGTTCTAACTAATTCACCATCATCCAAGTAAGCGAATGTGGTTGGTATAACACCTCCATTTGCAGCCATAGTAAAATCATTATAACCATTTTCCATATACCAATCTGCAGCGTAATTAGCTGAGTTTCTTGCAGCTGTTATACCATTTTTAATTCTACCAGATCGTTGTTCTAGATTGTTTCTATTACGTCTACCTTTTATACCAGTACCATATGTTATTTCTCCTGTAGTTTCATCTACAGAACCTTTGGTACCAATCATACTAGTTATTGCAGATCCAAGAGCTCCAACTCCTTTTACAGCCAATCCTGCGATAGGATTAACAGCAAATACTGCATCACCAACACCATTTAAACCAGTAAAAACAGATTGAGCTGTAGAGTTACCACCACCAGTGATACCTTTTGCTGTATTGCTTAAAGCAGTCAAACCCTAAACTCCTGCACTTATTTCATCAGCACCAAATGCATACTTTCGTGCTTTTATTCTTTTACATGCCATATTAAATCATCGAATATCTATAAGTTGTTTTAATAAACGGAATCTTCATCTCTCTACCGTTGTTGCAATCGAAAGTATAATTACATATCAAATATTTTCCTCTCAATCTACCAGCGTATGATTTTGTTAATACTTGCTGAGCTTCAGAATCCTCTTGTTTCTCTCTAGGTATATAGAATCTATAATTATCTTCTCTATTTTCTATATTCTAATAATCTATTGAATTAGTAGTTTGTGTTTTAGTATCAAATGTAACTCCTGTTATTATTTGTGGTTTATCATTTTCAACATCAATAAATTTTGCATCAAACTATACATTATCAAATACTTTAGTCAAACTAGCATCTTTATTTACAACGAATTGTATTTTTGATATTCTTTCTTCTTTTTCATCACTATTGGTTTCATAAATATTATGCAAATAAAACATATTATTATCTTTAATAGTAATAGTCTTATCGGAGAAAGGCATATACCAATTAGGACTATGAGTATAAAAAGAAGTAAACGTATTAGTTTGTTCATTAAATATTAATGATTTGTCTTTTAATCTAAACCAAACTTCATTAAATTTAGGATCATAAAATGATACTACGTTTTCTTTAGATTGAGAAGGTAATTGATTTAAATAGTTCTATACCTTTTTTACTTTTGATAATTCTATAAAAGAATTATTTAAAGCACATATAACATTTTTATTTAAATCGTACCAATATAAAGTACTATTTGATGTAGATATACTCTTACTATTTTTTATATTACATCCATAATTTACAGTAATATAATCTGCTCTAGATAATACACTTCCTGTACCTAATACTAATGCTTGAGAATTATCATCAGTTATCAAAGATCTTTCATTTACAGATGCAATACCTACAGCATTATCCTAGAAGAATATCAATTGATTATTATTAACTTTTAAATTAGTAATAGGACCATATTGACTATCAACATCTAAGTAATTAGCATATTTAAATTTAGACCAAGAATCGATTATTTCACTATTTGCTTTTACATCAGAATTAACGATTCTGTTTTCAGTTAATGCATTATCTACAGAATATAAAGATTTACTAATATATTTCTTACTACCGCTTACATTAGAATAAGCTGAATTATAAGAATAGGCAGGATCAGATTGAACGTAATTTACATTTAATTGTCCTGGCTCTGTCATAAAGAATATATTAGCTCCTTTAATTGACGCATCTTGTGCATAATGATGATCATATCTAGCATATACGTTTACACTACTTTCCAAAGGAATATATGATTGTACTTGTGATTTAAGCACATTATTTGCATTTACGTCATTTTTTGTAAACAACATTGTGTTACCATAATCGAGTAATCCCAAGTAAGTATCACCAGCGAAGCATATTGCCTATTGATAATTATCTAAATCTCCTTTTACATATGCACAGTTTACTTCATAAATTGAATTGGTTCTTGCGGCATAATTATTACCTCCGTATTGAGAAGTATTTCTTTTTACATTACAATACAATACTGAAGATTCATAAAATTTAGATCCGCTTAATCCAGAGTAATTAGCACCATTTGTAGTATTATACATCTACGGACAATATATTGCAGTAGTTATTCCATGAGGACCATAACTATTTACAGATACTCCGTAATTAGTATAAATCATATTACCTACATAATCTGAATAAGCTCCTTTTATATCTTTAATGCCTTCGGATATCGCATTAGGAATATTTCTAGCTACAATACAATCTTCAATAAGTTTAGCACATCTTGAATTATCAGATGATTCATTCCCGTTTTCTCTATCTATAAAATAGTAAGGTTTTGTCAAATATGCAGCAATCAACTAATCTGAATCAACAGCAGCATCGATACTATCCCATAAATAGCCATCTGTAGAATAATGAGAAAGACTTTTTATTATTTCTGAAGGGGTTTGTGTTATACTAGATCCTTTTAATGTTTCTACAGATACACCACCTCCGTTATCACCTACTTGGCTAATACCAAAATATAAAGGAGCTAAATACATACCTTTATCTATCAGATTTTGAGTTTTGTTAAAACATTGATCTGCAGAAGTAAAATCAAATACACCAGAATTATCTACAGGATCAATAAAATCTCTTCCAAGCATTAAGGTTCTTCTCTTAGGTGATTTAGAAAATGTTTGACTAAGATAAGGTCTTCTATCTATATCTCCCAAAGATACTGTAGAGTCATAACTATTAGATCCTTTATTTCCTCTGTAATTAACTGTCTTACTTAACACACCTTGTGTAACTACTGTTCTATCTGAGAAATTACGCTTACATCTTACAATTTCATATGCTACTACTTCTTTAGGAAGATTATTAACGGTAAATACAATACCTAACGGTCTAGATATTAATTCGTATGTTAATTGATTACCAAATCTATCTCTTGTATTATGTAAGAAAGGTCTACAAATATCTGAATCAGGAAAACGTACATCACCAATCCAATGTACAGGACTAGGTATATTCTTTTCATTATATAGTATTATACCGAATCTATATGTTTCATCTCTTTGATAACTTAAATAGTTACTACTGAAGAACGAATCACAATAGTTTCTAACTACATTTAAAGATGTTCCAAAACGAGTATCATCAGTATATTTATCTCCTTCTATATAATACAAAGGCACACCGTTTGATAAAGACATTCTTGTTGAACGCATATCCAAAGCACCATATAATCCCGTTCCGCTTTGTATTTCTTGTTCTATAAAATCAGTAGTTATGAATCGATATGATACATTTGGTCCTTTACCACCTCTAACTTTAGTACCACCATAAACAATCCAACCATATTCAGAATTAGATGAAGGATATATCAATTCTCCGTTCATCGGATTTATACAATCGTGATCTTCTGGAATAATCGTAGTACCATCAACAATAGATGTCATTGTTGCAGTAATGTCATTACCCATAGTAGACTCAAGTTTAACTTGTCCAGAAGGATTAGCTCTATATGCTCTTGCATCAAAATCAACATCCCAAGTGATTTCTTGAATATTAGATGCAAATAACATATTATCTTTTTTAGCAATAGATGTGGCTTTAAATTCATATGGAACTAAGTCGTTAAATTCGTCTATAGTTAATTCTCTAATATAACCACTACCGTTATCAGTATATTCGAAATTAACCATTCCATTAGAATTACTTGTAAAATCAGATTCTGATATAATATATATTCTTGGAGTATCAATACTACTAAGATACTGAATACTTATTACACGGATTCTATCGTATCTACCATCATTAAAAGCAGATGCCGATAATTCACATCCTCTATCAGATACTGTTTCTGTAGCATATCCATTGAAAGTATTAGTACTTGTACAATCTGGAGTAATTATTATCTTGTTACTTAATGAGGAAGTACATGTTTCGCTACCATTTACACTAAATAATTGATAACAATATTGAATTGCTCCAGCAGGAAGAGATCCAAAAACTAATCTTTTTAATCTAAACGGTGCTAGAACTGCTCCAGGTGTAATATCAAAGTAAGTATCATCTGTTATTTCAGGATATTCTTTTTGAATATTGATAATCTTTAAACAACTTTCTCCATCTGATATATATACTTTACTAATAGTAGGACCTTCATAGTTAGTAACAATACTTACATTCTTCCAGATATTTAAATAACCTTTTACTACAACTGTAATAGTTGGACTTACTGATTCAAAGTCAGTAATAGTATATAATTTATTATATATTTTACCATCTACTGTTTTCTTAGTAAGTACGATACCACATTCTTTAGATTCATCATTTTTAAAATATCTACCTACAGCAGTACCGATTATAGTTTCATCTGAAGGTATATTGTTAAGATATTGACGTATGTATTCAATATTTTGTATTGCACCAGACGTACCTTCTTTATCTGTCAATATTCTAATATTCTCTGCATAACGATATGTACCTTCCTACATTAAAGAAACATCGGTATCTGTATCCATACCACTAGAAAACGTATTTATTTGAGAACTTATTTCCATATCGTTAATTTTTAATTCCAATTATAAATGTATTGTTCATCACCTAATTCTCCAGTAAAAGTATCATATGTGTTTACATTAGGTACGAGAGTTAGCCAAGTATGACCAATATTGTGTAATTCATTTTGTGTTGGCATTAATGATTCAGCATATGCTTGATTTCTATAAAAATTCCAAGAATTCTTAATAGACTCATAAACATAATTGCTTACTTTACCGGCTATCCAATCAGGATATAATAATTTAGTACCAACATAATAAGTTAATGCCTCTTTATAAGATTGCATATCAGGTATCATAGGCATACCTTCTTCATCAGTATATATTGCGTAATATGATATTTTTAAAAACCCGTCTCTTACATTTGTAAATATATAACCAGGCTTTACATCATATTGAATCAAATTACATTTATTTGGTATATGATTAGCATCACATACAGTATACTGATTTATTAAAGCGCTTAATGTTTTACGTATATTTGGATCTGCTTTTAATTTATCTAATGCTTCTTTATCATCAACAATATTAAACATATTCTTTACTAATGGTATAAGAGCATCATTCTAAATTAACATGTTACAATCAGAATCACAGCATTTCTTATCGTAAACGCTAAATACACCTGTAGCTTTCTTAATAGGTACCCATCCATTATTAGGATTGTTAGAATAAGCTACATATGATAATTGCTATAAATCACAAGGTAATTTGCATTGATAATCTTTTATTGGTAAAACTACCACAATGTGATTAAGATTGTTAACAGAACCAATGTTCTCCATACCTTCAGCAATCCAATTTTTTATATCCGCAATACGGATATCGTTTTCTTGCAGATTATAATCTGATATAATTTTTGCAAGAACTTCTTTTGAAGAACTTAATTTTGTTATCATAATTCCTAATAATCTTGTAATTTCTATTTAATACACTAAGCCAATCTTCTTTTATTGGCTCTTGTTAAAATCAATTGATATTTACTTTTATTCTTTACTAGTACATCAGATTTATTATAATAACATCTGTATTTATAAAAATCAGAATGTTCATTAGTAAGGAATATTAATTTATCGTATTGTTTTGTAGCTTGATAATCTATACGTAAACTTCGTTTATCGTAATATTTTGGTCTATGTTTAACAATTTGAATATTACCCATTCTGTTAGGTAATTTGACACATTTACTTTCTTCTATCAATTGATCTCTCAAATACTTAAAGAAATCTGTAACAATCTGTCTATATTGTGAATAAGGTATGTCATATATTGTATCTGGTTCGATATTATCTAAATAATAATTGTAAAACGAAGGTATTGTATATGATGATGTTTTATCAGCTGTTTTTATCTTCTAATTCATTGCTTATATCTATTTTGAGTATCATCAGAACTATTGTTCGTAGTATCAGATACAGACTATAACATAGTAGGTATATCTCTGGTAAATATTAATTGTTTAATAGTAGCCCACATTGCACCCGGTATTGGATATTCATCTTTATCAGGATCATAACATTCTTTCAATTCTGTTGGATCTTCTGCTATAACTTCTACATCAATAAATTCTAATATCGGATTAGAACTTTCAACATATATCTTATTACCTTTGACATAAGCAATATACTCTTTACACGTATACTTTCTGTATCGTTGTAATTTCATCTTAGTCTCAGAACCAAGTTGTATAATGTTTCCGAATGAATCTTTAACACTAATAACACCTGGTTTATAATTAAAGTCTATTAATGTTGGTAGATCTTTATCCCCAACATATTCATAGTGTTCTTTTTCTTCTTCTACTTTAGAAACATGCATTGATATTGTCTAAGTGTATAAAGGATTGATAGTATGATTTTTATCTATATCCTACTTTATTAATAAAGCTCGATATGTCTTAATCCAAAGTTCTATCTATCTTTTACTTAACTTTTCACTTTCTCCAATATTACTATTACGTGCTTCTAATAGAATATCATCGCAAAGTTGATTTAGTGTCATATTAAAATATTTTAATAGTTATAATGTTTTAAAACGTAAAATTAATGTATCTTTACATTTTTAATATATTCTTAACACATTCGTAGATTTAAACAATAGCTCTTTTTATAATACTTTACGACAGGACATAAAAAAAGGTTAGCCTTAGCTAACCTTTATTAAACTGACAGACTATGTTGATTCTTGAACAGGATGTTCTTTGTTAGGTTCTTCTTGCAATTGCGATAAAATACGTTTGCATTTCTCAGCTTCATTCTTATATAATTCTATAGATAATATTTTTGCCTAACATTCTTTATATTGTGATTCAACTAAAGTTATCAGTTCTTGTTTATTTGTAGATACCGTTAGTCCTATTGCATTATCTGTAATCGTAGATTTATCAGCACTAACAGTTAATTTCTTCTATATCCCTTCACAACTAATGGTTATATCAACCAATTTCTTTTTTAACATCTATTGTAAGTATTGATTACCTAGAGCATTATCATCGTAAGGCTAAGTAACATTAACAACTTGACCAATATTATATGTTGTTATTTTTCTAAACGTACCAATACTTTCCAATATGTATACTGTATCACCTATTTTTAAATCTTTAAATTCCATAGTAAGTAGTTTATTAAAAAAGGGGGAGTTTTAATCCCCCTTTATTATTATGCAGCAGCAGTCGTCTTAAGCTGAGAAATAAGATATTCGTTCTGAGCTTTCTGAGAAAGTTCAAGACGAGCATCGTTATATCTCTGTTGCAGATCAGCATTCCAGTGATTGTTCAAAGTATCGATAATACGTTGAGTATTAGCGTTACCTGCATTTAACAATTCACAAGTCTGTTGAGCGTTAGCATAACCTGTACTTGCAAATCCGTTAGAAATTGCATAGTTCAAACCGCTAAATCCTCTAGTCATTTCTGAAGTTAAAGCATTTGTTTGATTACAAGTAGCTAATTGCTGTTCATAACCCATCTTCAAGATACTCTGTTGAGTATTGCAGCAGCAATCTTTAATTGCTGAAATAACACCGCAATCACCCATGTTAACAGCATTGATAACTCTTTCTGCACTGAAACCCATTTGACCAGCTACATTAGTAATTGCATTTCTAAGATCGCAGCAACAACTATTCAATGTATTGAAGTCGCAGTTCAAATTAGAAGCCAAAGTGCTAATAGCAGCAGCATTACCTTTAATACCATCCATAACAAGATTAGCATTTTGATTATCACTCATCTGAGCAGACAAAGCAGCGATCTGAGGATTGTTACATCCTTCACCACAGTTGTTACCCCAGAAACCATTTCTACCAAACATCATTAAGAAAATGAGGTACAAAAATGGGTTGTTGCTCCAGTTGTTTGCGCCGAAACCACCGTTATTCATAAGTAAAGCAGCAGTACCTGTATCGATACCGCGATCTACAAAAATTCTATCGTCTAACATAATTAAACTGTTGTGCTACAGCAGTAGTTTGATTTATGTCCCAATGAGCACCTTCAGTACCATCTTCATTTTCCATATGAGATACAGCTTTCATAGCCATGATTTCATTGAAATGAGGACCGTACATTGCTTCATGACGTTTAATCTTCATTTTATACATAATATTGATTATTTTATTACAAATTGATTTTATTCGGATATCTGTATTAATCTGGTATTTGTAACTTCTATTAAATCATTTGTATTGTGTATTTCATATTTATAAACTGTTCTCTTTTTAAAATCAAAGTGACAAAGCCTGCGAAAGAAATTTTTATACTGTCTTTTGTATTCACGTTTAGACGCTAGATAAAGAAACTATTCATTTTTAATATCTAGCTTCGCAGTTAAGAATGAATCTTTTTTAATGATTAACAACGATGTTAAATTATTAGGTTTGATCTCTTTAGTAAAGTTATCCTCTTGGACAACCACAGTAGTATCCAATTTTATTTCCTACTGTTGTGTTTGTGCTTGAATTAATTCTTTGTCCTTGATTTTTAAATCTTTTCTAACCTAATCTAATTTATTAATTATACTATCATTAGAATGCTTAAAATCTTCAATCGTCAATTGTAATGTCCTATTATTGTTAATTGTACTATCCATCTGTTCTTGATAGTATAATATGTTATTATTAAGTCTGTCAATATCCTAACTATACTTGGTTAACTTGTTATTCTATATAAACAAAAAAGCAGTGAGTATACCTATGATAATCACTGCTATTGTACTGAAATTCGTTTTAACCAAACTGATAATATTAAACAGACTATTTTTTAGTACTGTTATTATCGCAATCATTTGTTAATTCATTTAAATCGATAATATCTGATAAATCGACATCTAAGTATTTTTCTGCTTTTGATTTAATAATCTTTGCTAATATTTTTGACATTAATGCATTCGGATGTAAAGCTCTAAACGATTCTAATAATGATATGGTTTCTGCTGTACAAACAACACCTGCTGCAACTTTAACAGCAGATAGCTATTCATAAGTCATTAGTAGATATTTATCAAGTAATAATGCTAAGATTATTACAGTTCCGGCTTCAACTAATTTGTGAATTGTAGTCCAAAGCTTTTTAGATTCCATCTTATATCCGTATTTCTCAGATACACGATAACCATAAAAAGCATCTGCTAATATAAATACAAAAGCAGTTATAATAATTGGTATAGCTGGAACGAGTAAAGACATGAATGCTGCTAACGCACTAAGTATCTACTAGTGTGCATTAGTAAACAATTTCCTAAACAAGTTCATTATATTTCCTATTATTTCTACCACGTTGATGTCTGTATTAAAAATGTTAAATGCTAGGTATATAATTTATATCCTAGCATCACTGATATTATCGTTGTTACTAAAAATATAAACGTATCTCTTGGATTATATTACTATTATAAAAAGCAACATAATTATGCATAATAGCTGTTATGCAGCAGGTGTTTCTAACGCTGTAACTCTAGCTGTCAAAGCATTCAAAGCATCCTTAAGAGCTTTACCTTGAGCAGCTGATAATGCGTTAGTTGTACTAGTAGAAGTCAATACATTTTCTACTGTAGTCTTATTTGCTTGTGCTGCGATACCAGCCAATTTTTGTTTTTCTTCAGTTGTATAATCATTAGTTGACAAACCTTTACCACTTACTTTGTCTACTTTATTAGAAAGCTGATTCTTAATACTACTAAGATCTGCTGATTCGTCACTAATTTTTACCCAACTTTCACCATTAAAATATTTGATTGAACCACCATACGGATTCTCAAATAGATCAACCCAGTATTTACATGTTACTGGATCTGGTTGTGTTTTACTTTCTATAAACTTTACCATAGATATAATTTATTTTTAAATATTTTCATTACTTGCCCATTCTTCACTATTTAACAGATTATTAAATGTTTCTGTATTATATTCGTACACAGGATAAGTCCATTCAATCTGTCCAGTCTCTTCACTGGGAAGAATACTCATTCCCATAGCTTCTCTTTTACTTAGAAGAATCTATTCATGAACAATAATTTCTGTTTCATCAGTAGACTTTCTCATTGGGCTAAGTTCTTCTTCTGTGAAGATTTGTTTAGCGTCTAAAATTGGTAATACAATATATTTCATAATTATTCAGTTGTTTGTTCACTAGGTAACAGGTATTCTGGATCTATGTACTTTCTGATAAATTCTTTTATCTCTTGTTCGTCTAATGATCTGTCGAAGAGATAGGCAGAGTAGAAAGCTCCTTGCCAATATCTATACCTACCTAAGAAAATTTTATTTGTGTCTGTAATAGTACCTTTATATAACGATATTCCGTTATATGAAAGTGTAGTCATATAAGAGATATCATCAGATATTACATCTATATTATTATCACCACCAAATGACCATATTTTTGTTTGAAACAAATCTCCACCCTCAAACACAAATGCACTTTTAGTATCGTTAGCTTTACTTAACAAAGCCCCTTTTCCGTTATTTATAAATTTTCTTTTAGCAATAACTGTAAAATCCGTCAAAATCGGCACATTCTCATTAATACCATAATCATCTACTCCATCAAATACAAGAGCATCGGGGTATTCGGGAAGAAGTTCAATTTCCGCAGTAGTTCCATACAATATGCTAAAATTAATATTATGCGTGATATCTATTATAGGAATAATATTAATCCCTTCGTTTAATTGTACACTTGCTTCACTATTTTGTAATATTATTAAATCCGTTTTTGTCTCATAATGTACGTTTAGTTTAAAAGATTTATTTTTATATGAAGCTATTTTTAAAGATGCAACATATCCCCATCCACGTGTGGATTTTGTTAATTTTAATTTATTATGAGTAATATTAAGAATATCCTTAGGAACATGTATAACCAAATCTGTTAATCAGTTATATTGATATCCACCATACCCACTCATTTCAGAGAAAGAAAATCCATTAAGAGTAATATCATGTCCATTACCTGTAAGGTCTTTCAGTATTGCTCTATCTTCATCATCGTTGGTCTTACCTTTAGCTGACCATGCAGCAATTAGTCCAGGATATACAATATTACCACTATCTCCACCACCAACTTCTATTGTAGTGATATAACCATTTGTAGTTATTGTAAAGTCATCTATTGAACCAATAGTTGCTGGACTTATGTAGAATTCTCCCAATACACAAGAACCATATAATTCATATAAATCTATATGTAAAATATATTCATCTTTAGCTGAAATAATCTTAGATTCAACTTTACCTAATGATTCAAAAGAATAAGTATTAGTACTTGTGAAATCTATTGGTTCTAACATCGATAGATTAGCTAACTATGGTATAACCAAATAAGCCTGTGGATTTATAAACACAGGTCTAGCAAAAATTGATTTAATCATAATTATTTAACAATTTTATCATATAAGAATTCTATAGTGATAGCTTTAAATTCATTCATCTTACAGAACTTAAAGAATTCATCTTTATCGATAGGAGTAATAGAAATAGTTGTTTCATTGAAGAAATACTTATTAACGATTTCATTCAGTTTCTTATTCAAATCATTCATTACTTCTTCAAACTGTTTTTCTTCTTCCTTAGTCTTATTTTGTTTCTCTTGCAATTCTTTAAAGTTGTCATCTTTAATGCTTTCTGCACTTTCTTTAATGAATTCATCTTTATCTTTATTAATCTTAGACAAAGCAAACTTGAATTCGAGTATAGCACCCATTGCATCATTAGATACATCTGTAAACTTAGCCTTATTTAAAATATCATTAAGACCGATTGCTTCACCAATAGCTAATGTAATATCTCTTTTTTCTGTTTCTTTATTTTCCATAACAATATTAATTTATATTATATCTGTAAACGATTTTAAAGCCTTTAGAACAACTTATTTGTAAATTATAGTAATTCCATCATGGCTCTTTTTAAAATGTCTTAAAACGTCTTAAAATGATTATGCTGTAAATGTTACTAATTTTTCATTGCAATCTAATGTATACGTGTCCACGTGGCACCAATTAACGGCCTCTTCTAATCTAATAGGATATTCAAATTCGTTAATATTCTTTTTAATCAGTTGTCTTACTTCTTCTGCAGACATGTCGTTTACATGAAAGTCCACAGCTTTTCCTAGTGTGTGTGCACTCATATAAGGTTTAGTTTTACCTTTTACTAATTCACATACATTACAACGAAGTCCTCTCTAAGTAAAAGTAGTACCATTATTAATAATCATTGGTTTATTAATTACTTTATTTCTTAATACATTTATGGTACTTAAAAGCTCGGTAGATAAGAACTACCAAGCTTTATCACCATATTGATTAAGTACATGAGGACATACTAATTCACTAAGTTCGAAGTTTTTCTTTACTTCATTAATTAATTCATTACGTGTCATATTATACTTCTAATAAGGGTCTTACTGATCCAGTAAGAGATAAATTAAATGCATCAATTGCATCTTGT